>Ga0272441_10000300_pt1 | contig 114018 bp, 121 predicted proteins | sample SSMProp6N_FD_193582 | JGI IMG/M metagenome (GOLD analysis project Ga0272441, IMG submission 193582) | Marine sediment archaeal communities from Little Sippewissett salt marsh, Falmouth, MA, United States - SSM-Prop-6N | ecosystem: Environmental > Aquatic > Marine > Wetlands > Sediment ...
TATAGTTCTCCCCGCCGCTGGCCACCCTCAGAACGGTCTCGTTGACCCCGGCTGACCTGTGCTCCGGCAGGACCAGCGAGAACCCGCCGAGGCACGCCAGGTTCCTGATGATCGATCCCAGGTTCTGGGGATCGGTCACGCCGTCAAGGAATACCGGCACGGAAACGTTTTCAAGGCAGTCGGACACGATCTGTGCCAGCGGCGCGTACTCGAATTCCGGCACTTCCGCCATTACGCCCTGGGAATGGACGCCGCCGCAGTTCTTATCGAACCATGTCCGCTCGACGGACTCGAAAGAGATGCCCGCATTTTTAGCCTCGCGCACGACCTCAGAAAGGTCCGTTCGCTTCTGCAGGTACAATTTTTTTATGGAGCCCGGATCGGCCTTTATGCGCTCGGCCACCGGGTTCTTGCCGTAAAGCCTCATTTGATCCAGGAGTTTTTCTGTTCCTACCTTTTGAACATTCCCTTAAGCGACGCCTGCGCCAGGATATGGCCCTTCATGGCGGAGATAACCTCGGTTTTTTCCGCGCCGGGCGTCAGACCAAGCTCGGCATCCAGGGCGTACAGCGTGAAAATATACCTGTGAGCCGGCCCGGGAGGAGGGTTCGGCCCCCCATACCCTATCCGCCTGAAACTGTTAACGCCCTGCCTTGACCCGTCGGATAGCGTCGCATCAGGCGGTATATCCTGTTCAAGCCCCTTTGATCCGGCGGGTATGTCGTATATCACCCAGTGTACCCATGTTCCCATTGGCGCGTCGGGATCGTCCATTATAAGAGCGAAGCTTTTCGTGCCTTCCGGAGCGCCGCTCCATTTCAGCCCGGGGGACACATCCTCACCCTGGCCCGTGAAACGGACTGGGATATTCCCGCCGTTATCGAAGGCCGCGCTTGTCAGGTCCAGGCCCGCCGCGTCGGCTGAAAAACACATGACAGTCACGAACGGAAAACCGAACAAGAAACAAAAATGCCTGAAGAACGAGCTGTTTTTCATGCGCCCTCCTTTCAGCGATATAACTTATGTCCGGACCGCCCCGCGTTATACCGCGAGTATCATCAGCGTCCCCAGGACTATGGACGCCCCGCCCATGAAATACGTGAACTTCACGGGCCTTGAGTCGACCCAGTCCACATACTGTAGTATCGCTTTTTTCTTTATCAGGAACATTACACCCGCGCCCAGCGTCGTTACAGCGCCTATGAAAAGTATGAACCACTGTACTACGCATTCACGCGAAGCGATCATGAGCAGTATGCCCGCGATCACTTTAGCTCCCGATACGTAATATACCCTGTTACCCTTCCTGCAGTCTTCAAGCAGTTTTTTTAGAATGGACGGGCGCAGGATAATAAGGCACCCGTAAAGAATTACAGCGATCGAGAGAACCTTCACGAACAGGACCATATCTACCTCCTTTATTGGTTTTTAAGAAGCCCCTGCAAGGCCTCCAGCATAAGTTCCGACTGGCTTTTAGGCGCGCCTGCCTGCGCGTCGCCCTGCTGGGGCGGCGCCAGGAGCCTGCCTACCTGATCGAAAGCCATCCTCTGCACGGCATCTTTGACCCTGGGTCCGACAAAGAACTCAGGGGCCTGTATCGTACCCTTTACCTTGAAATCAAATACAACGTCTCCCGACGAATTCCTTAGATACTGTATAATGTCGGTCACGCTCGTGTTCCACAGTCCGAATGACCGGTCCTGCTTTTTCTCAACGAATTTCAGCCCCTTGAAAACGATGACATTGTCCGAACCTATCCTGTCCTCGTGGAAATCGAACACAAGCGTTCCCGAGAAAGTGCCGCCGCGTATGTCCACCGGCGAGTACCAGTCATAATACGGCTTGAAAAGGAGAAGATCAGCGTCGTTTATGACTACCCGGTTGGACATCGTAAGCCCCGCCGTCTGAGGCTGCCAGGAAACCACCCATGTCACAAGCTGGCTCGGGTCTCCGTTGACGTAGCCGGAGCCTTCTGTGGCTACGCGAAGAGCCTTGGTATAATCGCGGTTGAGGTCGAGGTTTATCTTGCCTTCAGCGTTCTCCAGGGAGACCTGGTACGGGGTGCGCGAGACGGCCTTGTCCAGGACGACCAATCTTCCCCCGCTGAAGGTTATCAGGTTCGTCAGTTTTACCAGGTCAGATATATCGATATCAGGAAGCTTGCTCTTTATGTCGAATCTCGGGGGCTTTTCTACCCCCTCCTCCTTCTCCATCTTTTTCTTCATCTCGGTTTCAAGGCGGTCGTCTTCTACCACCCTTCCCATCTCGTTTATGTTGATGCGTCCGCCGCGGCCGCGTTCGAGGTATATCTCGGGCCTGGCGGCCGTTATGCTGGTGACCTCTATGCCGTCGGTGATGTTCTTGCCGCGCATCTTATACCTGCAGGTTACCGATCCTATGGATACCAGGTACTTGTACTGGAAACCTTTCGGGTTCTTTATGCCGAACCCTTTGACCCTCATCACCTCGTTCTCGAGGTCGAAGATTATCCTGTCCACATGCACGTAATCGGGGAGGTTATCTTTTATTATCCTCTCCGCCGATGCCTGGAAGATCTCGTACCTGAAATGAAATACAACAGCCAGCGCGACCACAAAGAGAACAAGCAGTATGATACCGAACGCTTTCAAGATCCCCATTACTATTCCCACACTCCTTCTATCGCGGCGCCGCATTTAAGGCACTTGCCGCCTTCGCCCATATCATCAAGCACGGCGGCTGAAAAACCCGACCTGTCTATCAGGACGGTCCCGCACCCCGGGCATACCGTCTCCGCGCGGGTGTGCATATTGCCGAGGTATACGTACTTGAGCCCTTCTTTTCTGCCGATATCCGCGGCTTTTTCCATAGTGCTCACCGGGGTGGGATTTAGATCAAGCTCTTTGTAATCGGGGTGGAACCTGCTGATATGCCACGGTATCCCCTTCCCTGTCTCCGCTATAAAACGCGCGGTCGCCCTGAGCTCCTCTTCCGAATCGTTCTGGCCCGGCACGACGAGCGTCGTGACCTCTACCCAGATGCCCAGCTTTATCATATGTTTTATGGAGTCCAATACCGGCTGCAGCGCACCCTTGCAGATCTTTTTATAGGAATCGTCGCTGAAAAACTTCAGGTCGACGTTGGCCGCGTCAAGGTACGGGCTTATCTCATCCAGCGCCTCTTTTGTCATGAATCCGTTGGTCACGAAAGAATTCTTGAGGCCCTTTTCTTTCGCAAGCACGGCGGTGTCGTACGCGTACTCAAAGAAGACGGTGGGCTCGGTGTAGGTGTATGATATGCTGCGGCATCCGTTCCTTACGGCTTCCCTCACGACTTCCTCGGGCTTCAGCTCGTAACCTTCGGAATTGCCGTTCCCGGCGGATACCTGAGATATGGTCCAGTTCTGGCAGAACGGGCACCTGAAATTGCAGCCCGCTGTAGCGATGGAATACGCGTAAGTGCCGGGAAGAAAATGATAAAGCGGCTTTTTTTCTATCGGGTCGACATGGCTGGCTATGACCTCGCCGTAAGCGTAGGTGTAAAGATCTCCGCCCTCGTTCTTCCTGTTGCCGCAGAAGCCGTGATCGCCTTCGCCTATCCTGCAGTGATGGGCGCACAGGTAGCAGTGGACTCGGCCTTCTTCAGCCTTTTCCCAGAGCATTGCCTTTTTACGCATATTCGCTTTGATCCCCCCGGAAAAGAACGGTCACTCCTCGAGGCGGGGCTGTTTTTCAGCGTCCATCTGGAAGTTCTTTTCGAGCTTCAGCGTGGACTCCAGGTTCCTCTTGAACCTCTGGACGTGGTCGTCGCCCACCCGGTAAGCCTCTCTGGCGCTGTCGAGCGCTTTGCCTATTGAGTCGTATTTCTTGTAGAACCTGTCGAAATCCCTTTCCACCTTTATCAGGGACTCCTGGAGTTTTTTCGCCTCGCGCGCTATCTCTATGTTGCGTATGCCCAGCATAACCACGTTCAGAAAAGCGTAGAACGTGTTGGGGCTCACGGGTATCACCTTGCGGTCGGTCGCGTATTCGTATATCTGGCAGGGGTCCCCGAGGTAGTTCTTTTCGGCGATCGTCTCGTAATACATGGATTCCGACGGTATGAAAAGAAGCGCGAACTCGGACGTTCCCTTTTCGGGCTTAACATACTTGTCCTTTATCGAGTTTATCTGCGTTTTGAGAGCCCTCTCGTAATCCGCCCAGTGCGCCTTCTTCTCCTGCGCGTCCCTTGCGGCCAGGTATTTCTGGTAATCGTCCTTTGGGAATTTGGAGTCGATCGGTATTACGACTTCCTTGTATTTGACGACGGCGTCCACGCGCTCGCTGCCATCGATGCTGTACTGCCTCTGCCAGATGCCCCGGGGAAGCACCCTCTCCAGCATCTCCTCCAGGACGGCCTCCCCGTAATTCCCCCTGAGCTTGGGGGCCTGAAGAAGGTATTCCAGGGACTGCCCCAGCTTTTCCGCTTTTTCCTGCTGCGAGGACAGGTTGTGGATGGCCTTGTTCATGTCCCCGATATGCTTGAGGGTCTCGAGGGCGTTCTTGGAGATGATATCCTTTGACTCGGATACCTCCTTGCGCGCGTCTTCCATCGTCCTGCGGATGTTGTCGGAAAAGCTCACAAGCTTATCTCCCACGACAGCCTCGATATTCTCCCTGCCGGAGTTGGAGGACTTTATCAGCCAGATAAGAAAGCCCACGAGCGCGAGGAGCGATAGTAATAAAATTAAAATTAATATTTCCATACAACTATTATATTATACTTAGGCGAAATATTCGAACCTTTAAGCGTGCAGGGGCTTGCCGAACACCGCCCTGCAGGCGTCCACAGCTGTTTCCGAAAAAGTGGGATGGGCATGGACCGCCCTGTATATATCCTCTATCCTCAGCCCGGCTCTTTTGGCTATAATAAACTCGTGGATGAGCTCCGTCGCCTCATGGCCGATTATATGCGCCCCCAGGATCTTGTGGGAATCGTTATCGGCTATCACCTTTATGAAGCCTTCGGGCTGGGAGTTCACTACAGCTTTGCCGCCGGCCCTGAAATACTGCTTGCCGACCGAATATTTGACGCCCTTTTGCTTTGCCTCCCGCTCCGTCATCCCCACGCTGGCTACCTGGACCTGCGAGTAAACGGCGTTCGGTATGGAAGAATAGTCAAGCTCTCCATCATCCGAGCCGGTCAGGGAATCCGCCGCCGCCTCGCCTTCGGCCGAGGCCACGTGCGCGAGCATGGGCGTTGAGAGCACGTCTCCCGCCGCGTATATGTTCTTCGCGCTCGTTTTCATGTTCCCGTCGACGGGAATAAAACCCTTATCATCCGTTTCGACACCGGCCTTGTCCAGGCCGAGGCCGCTCGTCGATGGTTTCCTTCCTATGGCCGCCAATATCACGTTATAGTCCCCTACGTCCTCTTCCCCCTTGCGGCTTATCTTGACGGTAACGCTCCCGTCTGAACCGGAGGCTTCCAGCAGCGTGCTCGAGGTAAGAACGGTTATACCCTTTCGCCTGAACACGGACTCCAACGCTTTTGAGACCTCGTTATCCTCGCCCGGGAGGATGTGGTCCTCCATCTCCAGCAGGGTCACCTTTGTCCCGATCAGGCTGAAAAAGGACGCGAACTCAGTGCCAATGGCGCCCGCTCCGACTATAAGTATCTTCTCCGGCGCCTTTTCCAGGCGTATGGCCTGAGAGCTGTTAATGACATACTCTCCGTCGAAAGGGATGCCTGGAAGCTCCCTCGGCGAAGAGCCTGCCGCGATAAGATATCTGCCCGCCTCCATCTCGGCGTCCCCGCCGTCATGCAGGGTGATCTTTACGGTCTCTCTGCCGGTGAATTCAGCTTTTCCGTGAATAAGGTCTATCTTGTTCTTGTTGAAGAGATATTCAAGGCCCTTTCTAAGCTGAGACGCGGCTTCCCTGCTCTTCCTCACGAAGCCGGGCATATCAACGCTTTTGCAGGCGACCTCGAGGCCGCATATCTCGGGGCCCTTTTTTATCAGGTCAAAGATCTTTGTGCTGTAATAAAGGGATTTTGCGGGAATGCATCCCTCATTGAGGCATACGCCCCCGAGCATTTCGGCATCTTTTTCGACGACGGCGACCTTCAAGCCTGCCTGCGCGGCTTTTATCGCTGATACGTGCCCCGCCGGGCCGCTTCCTATTACGATATAATCGTATCTTCCGGACATCTATTCCTCCAGATCTCCGCCATTATCGAGGCGGTGAATATGCAGATAAAAACGAAAGCCGCCGCGGGCACGGCCGCCTGCGGCTCGAAGTGCTTGAGAGCCAGCACTGTCCCCAGCCCCGCGTTCTGCATCCCTATCTCGATGCTGAGCGCCCGCCTTCGCCTCAGACCGAAGGCCGAGGCTTTTCCTATCCCGTAGCCGAGGAGCATTCCTCCCAGGTTAAGGACAAGAACGGCAATAAGGACCATTCCCGTTATCTCGGCCAGCCGCCCCTTGTTAAGCGCTATCACAAGGGCGCAGATGAACACTATGAAGGTCACCGAGATCGCCGGGAACACGTCCAGGACCTTTTCCACCGCGCGCCTGAAATAGTGCCTCACCAGGAAGCCTATGACAAGCGGTATTATGACCATGTAGACCAGGCTGAAAAACATCTCCCAGAAATCGACCTTTATGATGGATCGCGCGAGCACGTATGTCAGTCCGGGCGTCAGTACAGGCGTCAGAAGCGTTGATACCGACGTAAGCGACACCGAATAAGCCACATCGGCCCTGGCTATATAACAGAGGACGTTGCTGGCCATGGCGCCGGGCGCCGACCCCGTAAGGATAAGGCCCAGAGCTATAAGCGGAGGAAGCCCGAAGGCCTTTGCCACCAGGAAGGCCCCCAAAGGCATCACCGTGAACTGCGCCACAACGCCTATCAGTACCACGATGGGCGTCTCCGCGATCTTTTTAAAATCCTCCCAGTGCAGGACCGCGCCTATGCCGAACATCGTGAGGGCGAAAAAGCCGTTCATGCAGGGCTTCATCGCCACAAAGGGGGCCGGTTTAAGGTAAGCGGCCGCTCCCAGCGCGACCACCCAGACCGCCATGTATTTTGTGTAAAATCTTAATGCCCGGGCCGTCATCTGCCGGCGCCTTTTCTTTTCCGCTTTTTGGCGGATACTTTCTTTTTCTTTGCCTTTTTCTTTGTCTTTTTCTGAGCTTTGTCCCTCGCCATTATAAAAAGAACGTCGGATACGCAATTGAGATATGCCAGGATGTTCTCGTTGGTTATCTTGTCCTTCTGGAAAAGGCCCACTACGCTTCTTTCGGCGCGCCTGGCGACGGTCCTGGCCACGTCGAAAAGCGCGGAAAGCTCGTTGTCCCCGGGCAGATGGAAACAGCTCCTTGGCCTGACCTTTTCCTCGAGCGTGTAGACCAGGCTCTTTATCCACTCGGATTCCTCTTCCCGGAGAAGCTCGCCCAGGTGCTCCTTTTTCTCCACGCCCACGGCTATCTCCGAAACGATCATGTATATGGTATGCTGTATGCGCTCTATGACGGACTTGTCTTTGCGTAAAGACGTCCTTGTCCTTATCAACCCCAGCAAACTCACCAGCTCGTCAAGGTCGCCTATAGCCCGTATCTCCACGCTGTCCTTGCTGATATCCTTGCGGAAGGATAGATCCGTGAAGCCCTTGTCTCCCCTGCCTGTCCTTACACCCATATATTTACCCCCTAATTAATAGAACATTTTACAGTAAAATGACCGATTTGTATAGTGCCGGCGGGCAGCGTTAAGCGGCTTTGAGGAATCTCTGGATGCTGCGGTATATATCGCGGAGTTCCTCGTAGGTATAGGGCTCCGCGGGCTTCAGTATAAGGGTCGCGGCTTTTTGGTCTATGTACCGCTCAATTATGTTCTCTCCCGACAGCGGTTCCGCGTTGGTGTCCCTGTAAAGCTCCATAAGCTTATCGGCGCCGAAACCCTCTATGCCCTGGTGATATAAAGCCTTGGCTACGGTGAAAAGGGCGAGCTCCACTATGGGGTAGTAGTCCATTATATCCAGTTTAGCGTCGTCGACGAAGGTTATTACGGCCTGCCCGAAGAATTCCATGCAGTTATACCGGTTTGAATAGCTTGTCAGCATGATGACATTTGACGGCTTTATCTTGACGCCGTCCTTACCTGTGGATATATACTCGTTTACCGTTCCGGCCAAAGCCTCCCCACTGCCCTTTATGAATATTATGTTGCCGAGGCGCTTCTGTATCTCTTCATCGCCGCAGGTCTCGCATATCCGGCGTATCACCTGCTTGACCATAGAGGCGGCGCCTTCATTGCCAAGGTCCTCGTCCAGGGCGAAAAGGACCTTCTCTCCCTCTTCCGCGTTTATTGCCAGGTTAAAAAGGACGGCCGCCAGCTCCTTGACGCTTTTTTCGGCCCTTTTCTTAAGCTCGTTCTTCCTGTCAGGCGGCTTTGTGACCTTCTCATCCGGCGGGATCTTTATCACAACGGCATCGGTCAAAGCATCGTATGATTTCTCTAATATTTTCCCGGGCTCGGCCTTTTTAAACTTTTTCGTTTCCTGCTTGCTCGGATCAAGCTCTTTCGGCTCTTGACGTTCCTCCGGTATCTCGACGCCCACCTGTGGGTTCTTACTGTCACGCGCTGTCAGGAGCTGTCTTGCCATTTCCTTCTGTATCTCAAGCGTCCTTCCGTCTATATCGGAATCCCTGTAGACGAAATGCTCCACCTCGTGGCTGATCCAGAACTGGTAAAGCGGTGAAAGGTCAGGCAGGCCTATCAGCGTCAGATATACGGAGCGGGGTATATAGAGGTTATGGGCCCTGTGCGGCGCGCCTTTTATCTTCCTGCGTCGATGTGTACCAACGTGGCTGATCAGGCCTTTTGCCAGGTACCTGTACTCTTCGGGCAGGCTGTCGCATAAAGCCTTGTCGTCGATTATATATATTTTCATGGGCGTTTCTTTCGAGTCAAGGGACTGGAAAACGCCCCTGCCGATAAGCTTCGACGCTGTTTCATCCCGAAGGACCTTTACCGTCGGGGTTTTCCGCTTTCTTAAGAGCTTTTCCATAAAAGTCTTACCGCTATGGTCTTTTGCCTCGAACACGAGCCTTCTCAGCGCGCTGTTAAGCTCCCTGTGCTCGTCCAGGAAAAGCCCTCTGACCTCGTTGTCATAGGGGTCAACGTACAGAGCCGGGCCGGGCTGTTGGTCATCGGCGCCGGCGCCTTTCCAGGAAAAGCTCAACTGCAGGTCCGAAAGGTCGGAACCCGACAGCTCTATAAGGTCCTGTTCCGTCATCTGGAGCAGTTCTTTGAAAACCTCTTTTTCCTTTTCCCGTTCGGTCATGCCGTCCGGCTTTTCTCTCTTCAGCACCCGCACGGCCTCCTCAAAGACCGGCTCGATAGTCCGGTCAAGCCGGATAAGTCCGTCCACCGCGGGAAAAAGCGCCTCTTCGAACCTGTCCCTGTATGCCTGCAATCTTCGAAGTGAAGGAGCCGCTATCTCCAGCGCGTCGGGATCGACGACCCTCTCCATCAACTCCAGCGTGCGCCGGATTATGAATTCATCACAATCTGCGGCTTCCAGAGCGTCCAGATCCTCCTTAAACCGATCGATGCCGCCGTCATCAACGCCGAAAATGAACTTGATGAACTCGTCCCTGCCCCTGAAGTCCTCGACCAGGCTCCTGCCATTACGCGTTATTTTATACGTCAAGACGAAATCCTCCACATAACCGAGCAGCGTATCGGCCAGGTAGAATATGCTGGCTGGAACTGTCTTTATAAGGTCCCCTCTTTTAAGGATCATATTTTCGATATCCTCCCGGATATCGTCCGGCAGATCTATCCCGCCCGCGCGGTAGACTTCGGCCTGCGCCAGCGGCTGGTTGAACCTTGTCCTTTTTTCCGTGCCTACAACAGCCTCTACAGAAGCTTCTTCATAAGCGGTGAAATATTTTTTGACGCGTTTCTCCACGTAATGCGCGAAAGGCATCCTTCCCAGCTCATGCGTGTAAGCCACATTTTTTATGCCTTCTGACTCCTCCTGGAATCCGTGTGAACCCGCGTAACCAAGCGCTATATCCAGCCCCCTCAAGACATGCCTCTGCCTGCTCGTCATGGCCCCTGTAGCGTCTTCGCGCACCCTGGCGTACGAAGGCAGCATCCCGGCTATGCCTTTCAGCCTATCCCAGGCCGGCATCTGTTGTATCCGATCAGAGTGTTCGCCTGAAACGGGTCCCGAACGCGCGTCCCGGATCTCTTTTCGCTTTTCCGATACGGCTTTTTCGATCTTTTTACGTATCTTCCGCGGAAGCGGCTTTCCTCCGGCGAAGGCTTTTCGCATTCGCGCGGTTTCCTTTGCCTTAAGTAACACCATGGCGCCTGTTTCGGGATCCTCATACACCGCTTCCTGCCGTGAAAGCGCTTCCCTGTTAATCTGCCTGTTAAGCTTCTGAAGGTCCCTGAGCATATGCCTTATCCTGGAGTACCTTTTACCCCTTTTACTGTCCGTTGCCTTGAGTATGATCCTTTTGAGGCGCGGGTCCACAGTATCCAGTCCTTCCGGCTCGCCGCCGTTCGCGAGATATTCCTCGGAAAGATATTCCCCCGTGAGCATGTAGTATATCGTGGCACCCAGCCCGAAAGCGTCGTCGGAGTATCCCGGCCGGGCCGTTTTTTTCTGTATATCCCACGGCGCCATGAACTGTGTATGCCGGCCGAGAATGCGGCGGGGGTCTTTCGCCCAGTCATAATCCACAGGCGCGGCCGCGTTGAAATCGTAAAGTATGATGTCCCCTTTTTCCGTGAGATAAATGTTCTGGGGTTTTACGTCCCTGTGGATTATGCCGCGGCTGTGGACATGCTTTTTGAGTATCTCGGCGACCTTTATGGCGGTCTTCAAACACTCTTCCCGGGAAAGAGCGCCGAGCGTCCTGATCCTGTCGCGGAGCCTTACCCCGGGGGAGAATTCATCGAGCACTATCCCCTTTATCCTTCCGTATTCATCCTCCAGCAGCGCGGCGACATAAGGCAATGAGCCTATATCACCACGCCCGTTGATCCTGTTAAGGATCTCGGCTTCCGAGAGCAGTTTATCGTAATTTTCCGTGTCTATGACCTTCAACGACCCGCTCGGCTGGAATACCGCTTTTGTGCTGATCTGGGAAGGATCAATGGTCTTGAGGACACGCGGCTTCCCGTCAAGTATCACCATATATACGTTGGTCATCCCCCCCCTGTCCACCTCGCTTACGTAATCAAAGTCCCCCCTGCGCACCCTTGTAATACCTTTTAATGGGCCGAAAGAATATCCGAGCGGACGCTCGTTGGCCGTCGCGTTGTGGAGCGCGGCTCTGGACTTCTGGATCACCATGTTTATCCTCGCCCTTACCCCGGCGCCGACCGGTATCCTGCCTGCCAGCTCTTTTGCCACCATGCCGCCGAACGTGTGCGCCCTTAAAGATTCCTGTGAATTCACCTTTTTGTCGTTCTTGCCTTCGGTCTCTTTCGCGTATATTATGGAGGCTACCTCATGAGCCGCCTGCACGGCGCTGAACAGCCTTACGGCTTCCTCTTCGTCAAAGCCTTCTTCCGCCAGAATATCGACAACCTCCCGCGGCACATCCGCCATGATAACTATCTTATCGCCCCTTATCATGTACCAGGCGGACGGCGCGGGCACGGACTTATCGGGTATTATCTCAATTGTGTATGTTTTGTTGCCTATTTTTATCCTGCGATTATCTGTCTTGTGCAAAAGCACCGCTATCCTCTCAGCCGCTTCCCGGGCATTGACCCTGTTCCTGTAGTAAAATGTAATCAAGCCGTTCCCAAAGCGCAGCCCCCTGCCCAGAAAACCGGCTTTGCCGTGAAAGATACCGCCCGGGGTCCTTTCGCTCTCGAATTCATCATATGTGTACACGGATATACTGGGCATATGGGGATCTTCACCGAAAACCACATAAGCCATGTACTTATTCCCTCCTATGGTACATGGGACCATTTTCTGCTTTTCCGGATCCTTTACCAGGGCGGAGTATTCGGCCGTGCCGGCGGACTTGACGCCTATCTTCACGTCAATCCCCCTGCCCTTGACCTTTGTCCTCAGATCACCCGGAGCCCCTTCAAGATAAGGAAGCACTTTCGCCAGGCACCGTATGTAATACCTCGCTATTCCTTTGTCGCTTATAGTCATGCTGGTTATTGGCTTGCTGACCGACTGGACCTGCAGGGTATTGACCGGATGGGGCGCCGCCTGGGACACTTGACACGCTGAAAAGAACAGCAGAAGAGCTGCCGCTGCCGCCTTTAACATAAGATTATGATTTTTGATCGATGTAAACATATAATTAGCCGCCAATTAGGCTCATTATTTTTTTAATGATTCATATCATTATAATATAAAACAAAAGTTAGCTCAAGAAAAAGTTAGATAGCTTTTTCTTTCTTAACTATTTACAAATCATTTATTTATAAGATGTTAAGGTGAGCTGTTACAGATCTGTAGAGGTTATGACTTCGAATGCCCTGCTGAACACGTCATCGAGCTCATTGTCACTGATACAGAGAGGCAGAAAGAAATAAATTATATCTCCCAGCGGCCTTAAAAGCAGGTTTTTCTCAAGCCCCTTTTTATAGATCCGGGATCCTATCCTCTTTTTAAGACCGAACGGTTCCTTTGTCTTTTTGTCCCTTACAAGTTCCATGGCTCCGACAACTCCGATATTACGCGTATCCCCTACCGCCGGGTTGCCTGATATTTCATCAAGAAAACCTGAGATCTTCGCGTTTATCACGGGGACCCTTTCAAGTGACCTTTCTTTTTCGAACACGTCCAGGCTGGCAAGAGCGGCTGCGCAGGCCAGCGGGTTCGCTGTGTAAGTGTGCCCGTGATAGAAGGTCTTCAGCTTATCATAATCGTCGTAAAAAGCCTCGAATATCTCATCCGTCGTCAGGGTGGCGCCGAGCGGCAGGTAACCCGACGTTATCCCTTTTGACACGCACATGAAGTCCGGGCTTATACCCGCGTGCTCGCAGGCGAACATCTTTCCTGTCCTGCCGAAACCGGTCGCCACCTCATCAAGTATAAGATGAACGCCGTATTCTTTCGCCAGGCCTGCCGCGCCTTTCAGGTACTCGACCGGATAGACGATCATCCCTCCCGCCCCTAAAAGAAGCGGCTCCATTATCACGCCGGATATCATGCCTGAATCCCGCTTTAAAATATCCTCAAGGGGCCGGAGGCATTCGACGCCGCATTCAGGCCTTTTCCTGCCCATCGGGCACCGGTAACAGTATGGCGTGGGTGTTTTGTAGGACCTGAAGAACATCGGCTTGAACTTCTTATTGAACAGGTCGACGCCGCTGACGCTCATGGCCCCTACGGTGTCGCCGTGATAGGCCATGTCCAGCGAGACGAACCTTGTCTTATCCGGGCGGCCTTTGTTATGCCAGTATTGAAGCGACATCTTCATCGCGACCTCTACCGAAGTCGAGCCGTTATCCGAGTAGAACACCCTGTTAAGACCTTCGGCTGTCATGCCTGTGAGCCTTTCAGCAAGCTCGACGGCGGGGCGGTGGGTGAAACCGGCGAAAAGAACGTGCTCAAAACGGTCAAGCTGGCCGTTTATGGCTTTCTTTATGGCCGGGTGGTTATGGCCGTGGACATTGCACCACCAGCTTGATATCGTATCATAATAAAAGTTGCCGTCGCAGCCGTATATCTTCACCCCTTCTGCCTTTTCCACTGGTATAGGAGGAAGGGCCTCGCAGTCCTTCATCTGCGTGTAAGGGTGCCAGACGTGCTCTAGATCGCGTTTTGTAAGTTCGTCACGCATGTCAACTCGCTTTGGGTATCTTGTATCCGGCGTCTAGTCTAAGAAAATATTTTTTCGCCTATGGGGATAAATTCCTCGTAAAGTTCATCAAGATCTTCCCCGAAAGGAAGATCGCCAAGGACATTGACGCCGGTGAGTTTGCCCACAATGCGGGGATTGTCCTCCAGTATAAGCTCATCACCCTTTCCGGAAGGCCTGTTGAAAACGATCCCTGCGGCTTTTATGCCCCTCTCCTCCAGCGCCCGGGCCGTCAGAAGCGTCTGGTTTATAGCGCCCAGCCGGTTATCCGCCACGATCAGCACGGGCAGCGAAAGCTCCTCCACGATATCGGCTATCGTCTTCTCGTCGTTGAGGGGCACAAGGAGTCCGCCGGTGCCCTCTACAACAACGAACTCGAATTCCGTCATGAGCCGTTCGTAGGCGCTCTTTATGACTTCCGGGTCGATCGTCTTTTTCTCCAGCCTGGCGGCCAGATGCGGCGACGAGGGATGCCTGAACACGTAAGGGGCCATATCCGAGTGGAACATCCTTAAATGCCTGGGCCCGTCCCTGAGCGAACGCATGTGAAAAAGCACATCTTCCGCGGCCCCCTCGCATCCTGTCTGGACCCATTTCTGCGTGATGGCCCTTACACCCCTTTCGTCCAGATACCTGGCCGAAAGGGCCGCTACCAGGGTCTTGCCAACCCCCGTATCGGTCCCCGTTATGAATATCGAATTTCCCGTCATTTTAACCTGGTTAAGTTTGGGCGCGGCAGAAATACACGTGGTGCGTGGCCTTTATCCCGCCGAAATTCTCGATGTATTTCTTTTCCAGCTCCATGAGCGAGTATTTGCCGAGGAATATGTCCGCCCCCAGCCCTTCCCCTCTGGTGCCTGTTTTCTTAATATTCTTCAGAAAATCCCAGATCGAGATATATTCAGCGCAGAACCTGGCCTCGGTGACCTCGCACGCGCTGAAGTTCTTTTTCAGAAGGGCCTCCACCTCCCTGCATAAGAGGAATTTGCTGGAGCTCAACCAGCGCCTGGCCCCGAAGAAATAGCCCAGCACGGCCTTGAATTCCTGGAAAGTCTCCGGGCCGTACATGGAAAATAAAAGTGTCCCTCCGGGCTTGAGGTTGTTCCTGAAAAGATCGAACGCTGTGTCGATATCCTCGAACCACTGAAAACTCGCGTTGGACGTTATGAGGTCGAACTTTTTTTTGAAGCCTATACTTTCGCCGTCGGCGACCTCGAAATTCAATCCTTCGTCCCCGACGTTTTCTCTGGCGGCATTTACCATGTCTTCCGATATGTCGACCGCCGTGATGCCGGCTCCTCTGAACTCACCCATGAGCATCCGCGTGTACATCCCGGTGCCGCAGCCGACCTCAAGGATGTCCTGATAAGAGCCGCCTCTAAGCATCGATATAAGCTCCTCGGCGCACCTTTTCTGCACGGCCGCGTGCTCCTCGTAGCTTTCGACGCATCTTGAGAAATTGCCTTTTATTATCCTCTTATCCATCCGCTGAAAAGTCCTTGATAAATCTGTCTATCGTTCCCCTGTCATGGTCGCATGTCAGGGATAACCTCAGCCTGGCCTGTCCTTTCGGGACGGTGGGCGGCCTTACGGGCGTGACCCAGTATCCCCGGCTTTTCAGCTTCTCGCTCGCGAGGACCGTCCTCTTGTTGTCCCCGGTGATAACCGGTATGATCTGCGACTCACCCCTCACGTCGAAACCTTTTTCCCTCAGGCTTTCCCTGAGATATCCCGCGTTGGAAAGAAGCTTCTCTCTTCTCCATGGCTCGCTTTCCAGGATGTCAAGAGCGGCCAGGTCCGCCGCTATTATCGTCGGGGGAAGCGCCGTGGAATAGATAAAACCGCGGCACGTGTTGATAAGGTACTCCCTTATATCCTTTGACATCGCGGCGTACGCGCCGAACGCGCCGAGGGCCTTGCTGAACGTCCCCATGATGACGTCCACATCCGAAGAAAGTCTCATCTTCTCGACAAGACCGCTTCCTCTTTCGCCGAAAATGCCCGTAGCGTGAGCTTCATCGACCATCAAAAGCGCGTCATGCTCTTTCGAAAGAGACGCTACCGGCCCGAGCGGGGCTATATCCCCGTCCATGCTGAAAACCGTTTCGGTGATGACAAGAGCGTCTTTGTATTTGCCTCTTTCTTTTATCAGAAGCTCTTCGAGATGAGCCGCGTCGTTGTGCCTGAACCTTATAAGAGCCGCTCCCGAGAGCCGTATGCCGTCGATAATGCTGGCGTGATTGAGCCTGTCCGAGAACACGCAATCGTTCTTGCCGCACAAGGCGCTTATTATGCCTACGTTGGCCTGGTATCCCGAATTGAAGACCAGCGAAGCTTCCTTTCCCTTGAACGCCGCCATCCTCCTCTCCAGTTCATCATGCAGCGTAGTGCTGCCTGTCATGAGCCTTGAGGACGCGGCTCCCAGGACCGGGGATAACGCCTTCCCGGCGGCCTCGGCCAATGCCGGGTGGCTTGAAAGACCCAGATAATCGTTGGAAGAGAAATTGATGTACTCCCGTCCGCCGGCATGTATCCGGCCCTTCGGCATATGGGAAACGCTTTTAAGGCCTCTCATAAGGTCCTCGCCGCGCCTTTCCGCCAGGAAATCTTTTATTTTTCTTTCCATAACTGCCTTACCTCATTGATAAGCGCGTGGTCGTCCTCGACCGGCCTTCCGTTGACCGTCAGATATCCCCCGACCATCATGCCGTTCGCGCCTGCCAGATACATCATAAGCTGGTAATCCTTAAGCACCGTCTCCCTGCCCGCGATGATCTTTATCGAAACGTCCTTGAGTATTATCCTGAACAGCGCGATCGTCCTTAAAGCTTCGACGGGGGATATCTTTCCCGCCGCCTCCAGCGGCGTCCCCTTGATCGGCACCAGGAAATTCAGCGGCACCGAATCTACCTCCAGTTCCTTTAAAAGAAGGGCCATGTCTATGCGGTCCTGCCAGCTTTCGCCTAACCCTATTATCCCTCCCGAACATACCTCGAGACCGGCCTTTTTGGCGGATCTTATCGTATCGATCCTCTGGCTGTATTTATGAGTGGTAACTATTGATGAATAGAATCTTTCGGATGTCTCGATATTGTGGTGGTATCTGGAAAGCCCGGCCTTCTTCAGCTTGGTCAATCCCTCATCACTGACGGCTCCAAGCGAGGCGCATACCTCAATTTCAGCTTCGTTCTTTATGCCGCGGACAGCGTCGGCTAAAGCACCGATCTCCTCATGAGTTAACGCGTTGCCGCTGGTCACGATGCCGAACCTTTCGGCGCCGTTCTCACTGGCCCGCTTTGCCGCCGCGACAAGTTCTTCTCTGCTTTTAAGGGGGTATTCAGATATTTCCGCGCTGTAATGGGCGGATTGCGCGCAGAACTTGCAGTCCTCTGAACAGGCGCCGCTTTTCGCGTTGACTATGCCGCATATATCAAGCCGCGCTCCAAGGCTCTCCCTGCGCGTCTCATCGGCCGCCTGCAACAACTGCTCAAGGGGTAGATTCGAGATAAACTCAGCCTGCCTGAGGTCCATATTGTAAACAAGTTTACCACTTTTGGTTTACATTTGCAACCCCAAACCATGGGGACGTTTCCCCTCATCACATTTCCTTTATTTATAATGATTTATACTGTGTGGCCGAAGATTTTCAGGGGGAATTGAGAAATGACTTTATGAGGACCTTCTGGCTGGTGAACGGTATATCGGGCAAGGCGTCTTCAGGAAAGAATTTCGCGTCATCCGCGTCATCTCCTGTGCGCAGATGTTCATTTTCTATCTTATATTCTACTCCTAACGTAAGGATGGCGCCGTAAACAGAACTTTCATGGATCTGGATTCCCACAAAACGTCCCGGTTCTCCGTCCAGTCCGGTCTCTTCTTTCAATTCACGCCGGCCGGCCTCATCAAGAGTCTCATCAATTTCCATGAATCCCCCCGGCAACGCCCAGCTGCCCTTGCAGGGTTCTACGCCCCTTTTGATAAGAAGAAGCTCTTTTTTAGAGTTCAATACAAGACAGGCTACCACGGGTTTAGGATTGCGATAATCTATCCAGCCGCATGCCTTGCATGTCAGTCTTTTCCTATCTTCTATTTGTTCCCATACAAGCTGTGACCTGCACATGGGACAGTAAATAAAGTCTTTCATAAAAACAAAAGTGTTGCTTTATAACCTCTTTCCTGTATAAGAGTTGCAAGGAGGGGAAACGTCCCCATCATCTGACGTCCCCATCATCTGAAGATGGCGCCGGTGGATGCGGAGGTTACCTGCTTGGCGTATCGGTAGAGGTAGCCTCGCTTTATCTTATAGTCGGGCTGGGTCCACTTTTCAAGGCGCTTCTTTATCTCCTTTTCGTCGACGAGAAGTTCAAGCTTCTTTTTCGGTATATCTATACTTATCCTGTCGCCTTCATTTACTATCGCGATAACGCCGCCCTCCTGGGCTTCTGGGGATACGTGGCCTATGGCAGCCCCTCGCGTCCCGCCTGAAAAACGTCCATCCGTTATCAGCGCCACGTCGCTGCCGTGGCCCGCCCCCACTATGGCGGATGTCGGGCCGAGCATTTCCCTCATACCCGGGCCGCCTTTCGGACCCTCGTATCGTATGACCACCACGTCACCCGACTTTATCTTACCGTCCATTATGGCTTTCATCGCGTCGTCCTCCGAATCGAACACCCGCGCCGGCCCCTCATGAACGAGCATCTTATCGTCGACAGCTGATTTCTTCACCACGGAACCGTCCGGTGCCAGGTTACCGAAAAGTATAGCGAGACCTCCGTCGGGCGTATACGGCGAATCTACAGGGTGTATTACCTTCGTGTCCTGGTTCTCCGCGTCCCTTATGTTGTCCTTTACGCTAAGCCCCGTCACTGTTATAAGGCCGGAATCAATAAGGCCCTTTTTGTTGAGTTCAGCCATGACCGCCGGAACGCCGCCGGCCCGGTCAAGGTCCTCCAGGTGCTGTGTGCCCGCCGGCGCTATGCGGCAAAGGTTGGGCGTACGTTCGCTTATCTGGTTGAAAAGCCTGAGGTCGAGCTTTATCCCCCCTTCATTGGCGATAGCGGGGAGATGTAGCACCGTGTTCGTGGAACTGCCCAGAGCCATCTCGACCGCTATCGCGTTCTCAAAAGCTTTTTCCGTGGCTATATCCCTGGGCTTTATGTCTTTTTCAACAAGTTCGATGATCTGCCTTCCGGCCTGTTCCGCCAGCTGGCGCCTTCTCGCCGAAACAGCCAGGACCGTCCCGTTGCCGGGAAGCGCGAGCCCCAGCGCTTCGCTCAGACAGTTCATGGAATTAGCGGTGAACATCCCCGAACAGGAACCGCACCCCGGACAGGCGATGTCCTCGAGCTTCTTAAGATCCTTTTCTGTGATCTTTCCGGAGGAGCGTTGTCCAACCCCCTCAAAGACCGATATAAGGTCCACTGCCCTTTCGCCTATCCTGCCCGCCATCATAGGCCCTCCGCTGATAAAGATGGCGGGTATGTTAAGCCTCAGCATGGCCATCATCATCCCCGGGACTATCTTATCGCAATCCGCGAGGCACACCAGGCCGTCAAAAGCGTAGGCGGTACCCATGGATTCGACGGAATCGGCCACAAGCTCCCTGGAGGGCAGTGAGTATTTCATTCCCCTGTGCCCCATTGCTATCCCATCGCATATGCCGATGGTATTGAATTCCATAGGAGTGCCTCCGGCGGCCCTTACGCCTTCTTTAACCGCCTCGACAAGGCTGTTCAGATGTATGTGTCCGGGTATCACCTCGTTAAAGGAATTAGCTATCCCTATTATAGGCCGTGAAAGGTCCTCGTCCGTATATCCCATAGCTTTAAAAAGCGAGCGGTGGGGGGCCCTTTCCAGGCCTTTCTTCATCTGGTCAGAACGCATGTTGCCTCCTTGATTACTTATTTATAAGCTGTGCCTTTAAGTTCCTCCACATAATGCTGGGCGGAGTAAGCGGCGATCGCCCCGTCGCCGCAGGCAGTTACGACCTGGTGCAGACTTTTCCTGCAACAATCCCCGGCGGCGAATACACCTTCCTTTGAAGAGCGCATATGGTCATCGACGATAATGTGCCCTTTCTCGTCAAGTTCTACCATATCCTCCAGAAAACCCGTATTGGGTTTCCAGCCGGCGAAAATAAAAACACCTTCGCAGGGCATCTCATCCACCTGGGCGGTGTTCACATCCTTTACCTTTATTTTCTGGACCTTTTCGCCGCCGCCTATCTCCTCAACGACGGAATTCCAGCGGAAATCTATTTTCGGGTTATCGAAAGCCCGGTCCTGGATGATCCTGGCGGCCCGCAACCGCTCCCTCCTGTGGATTATTTTCACCTTTCCGGCGAAACGGGTAAGAAATATCGCTTCCTCCACGGCGGTATCGCCGCCTCCCACCACAACGATATCTTTACCTTTGAAGAAAGCCCCGTCGCATGTCGCGCAATATGATACCCCCCTGCCTACTAATTCTTCCTCGCCCGGCACTCCCAGTTTCTTCGGAACAGCGCCGGTAGCGATGATGACGGCCCGGCTTGAATTGACGCCGTTGTCGCCCTCCACCTTCCATGCGGGCTCGCCGCCATGAAGATCTTTCGACAATGCGTTCACTGTGCCCAGTTCGGTCTTGAGGCCGAATTCAAGCGCCTGCTTCTTGAAAGAATTCATAAGCTCAATGCCGGTTGCTTTTTCCACCCCGGGATAATTCTCTATCATATCGGTCATGATCGCCTGCCCCATGACCGAAGGACTCTCTATGAGAAGAGCGTCCATGCCTCCCCTGCCCGCGTAAATGCCCGCCGTCATCCCCGCGGGCCCCCCGCCGATTATGATGATATCGTATATACTCATAGCTGTATTATGTGCCCCGCCTTTACCGCTATAAAATTTTCATGTAACTGCCCGCTGAACATCCTGCGGGCCTTCTCGCCCGAACAGTGCGTGGGGCCCGCCTTTTTCACGCCCAGCGCCTTGAGCTCGGATATAACCCCGGAGATCTCCTCTCTCTCCAGGCCCTCCAGATGGAACCCGCCGAAGACCATGTATATTTTTCTCACGTTTCTCTGTTTTTTCACGGTTTTAATGATATTCGCTATTCCCGGATGAGCGCACCCGGTAATAACGGATGTGCCCTTCTCGCCCTTAACGACAAGCGCCTGTTCGACAAGCTTCTCGCCCTTGTAGTCCGTTTCTATCCCTCCGGTGACATAGATGTCTTCGGTTATTTTCCTCGGCCTGTCGGTCAGAACTAGCCTGCCCCCGGATTCTTTCACGCAGTCCTTGAACTCGTCGCTGAAGGCTGAACAAGCGTAGACCTTGAGCCCCTTCTTCCTCTTAAGGACCTCCCATAGACCTCCGGTATGGTCCCAGTGATCGTGCGAGATGACGACGCCTTTTATACCCGCCGCGTCCACCATAAGGCGGTCCATGTTCTCCACAAGGGAATGAGGCGCCTCACCGGTATCAAAAAGTATTTTCCCGTCAACAAGGCAGGAGAAGCCCCATCCTGAAAGAAGGCCCCTTTTCGCCCTGTTGTCATAGAGAACTTTAACGTACATATTCCCTTTCCCCGAAGATCTTTGTCCCTATCCTTACGATGTTGGCCCCTTCCTCTATGGCTACCCTGTACGAGTTGGTCATGCCCATTGAAAGGTGCCTCATCTCCGCGCCTTCCGGGAGATCCCCGGCTATCCTCTTGAATATCCTGCTTGTTTCCGAGAAATAGGGCCGGGCTTCCTCCGGGTCCCCCGAAAAAGGTCCCATCGTCATAAGGCCCGTGACCTTTATGCCGCTTAATCCGGCCAGTTCTTTCACGAGGCTTTCCGCTTGTTCCGGGAGAACTCCGTGCTTCTGCGGCTCCCTTCCGCTGTTGACCTCGACAAGCACCGGCATGATCTTTCCTGTGGCGGCGCATCTTTTAGCTATTTCAGCGCCTATCTCGAGGGAATCCACGGTCTCGATAAGGTCGAATATTTCCACGGCCTTTTTCACCTTGTTCTTCTGGAGGTGCCCGATAAAATGCCACTTAACGGAATTCCCAAGCGCCTCAAAGGCCGCCTGCGCCTCCTGCACGTAGTTCTCCCCTATGTACTTTACCCCGGCCTCGACCGCCTGACGGATCTCTTCCGGCGTCCTTGTCTTGGCGGCCGCCACCAGCTCGACTCCCTGAGGAAGCTCCTCAAGTATCGCTTTTACATTGGCTTGTATGTTTGAAGCGCCCATTTAAGTAAGAAACTAATTATATACCTTTGGTAATATTAATACAACCCTAAGCTCGCGCCCCGCTCGCTTCTCCGTTCAAAAGAAGCGCGGCCATGACGGTCAGATTGACCAGCGCCGCCAGAAAACAGGTCTGGAAGATGCCGAGAACGGGCACGAAAAAAGCGGCCGCGAGGAAAGAGCCCGCGCAGGCGCCTAAAAGATCGAGTCCGTAACTCAGGCCCGCTACCGCGCCGAGCCTTTCCCTGTCTTCCAGGTACATTTTGTTCGCCAGGGGGAACTGTATACCGCCTATGACCCCGGCTACAACAGGCAGAAAAGGGAAGATCACATTTGACCCAAGCCAGGACGATACCGCCCCCTCCGCGCGCGAAAGCCACAGGAAAACAACAGGCAGTATAAGCGGGTATATGCATATGCTTACCTGCGTCCACCTGAAAAGCGCCATGTCGTCCTTGATTCTCGGCATGTAACGGGCTATTAGCCACCCGCCTATAGCGAGGCCGACCATGAAGGACGTTATTATGACGCCGAGCTTATAGAAAACATAGCCGTATATTACCTGGAAAGAAATAAGCACCGCTATCTGGAAAATTATCTCAGCGAAGCCGGTGGTCATGACCGACAAAAGAACGGTCCTCCTGGACCTCCTTTTTCCGCTTACCAGCGCGAACACGATGATAAGAGAACAAAATGCCGAGGCGGCGACCCAGATCTTGTGGGGACTTACCGCCCTCAGCATCTTACGGAAAAATGGCGCGTCGAACTGTGTGCCCCAGAACACGGTAGCGTAATAATATGATACAGGCTTGAAATCCCTGTTCTCGCGGACATCCGCTCCTCCCTCCACCGCGCGCCGGATAGATCCCATCCTCTCAGGTGAAAGCTTGTCGAAAAGATAATACTCGCGGACATAAACCGTCTCGATATCCCTGTCCTTGAGCCGCCGCATAAGCTCAGCGACATCGACGGTAAGGATCCCGGACTCGTTCGAGGCGATAAAATACGCGGTATCGCCCGGGATGATGATAACTTCAGGGAATACCTCTTTCAGGCTGAGGTATATGGACCGCAGGTAGTCCTGCAGCTCGCCGCTTATATAATTCTCGGAAGAAGTAAGGCCGAACGAGACCACGGCGCCTTTTTTCATGATACCGGCCAGTTCCCTGAAGAATCCGACTGTATAGAACCTGTTCAACTGCGCGGTATAGGGATCTCCGAGGCTTATTATCACGCAATCGTACTTCTTCCCGGTCCTTTTCACGTAAAACCGGCCGTCGGCGTTGATGATGCTTACCTCCGGCCTGTCCAGCCAGGAAGAGTCATCTTTCGAAAGGTGCCGCCGCGCCATTTCCACAAGCACCGGGTCCAACTCCACATAATCAACGCTCTCAACCGGATATTTGAGCGCCTCCTCAAGTAGCCCTCCTATGCCGCCGCCAATTAGCAGTATGTCTTCCGGGTCCCCGTCCTCGAGCATGGCGAAATGGACGGATTCCTCCGCGTAAAGCCTGTCCGGCACGGTGTAAAGGTGCAGGGCGTTATCATAAAAAGATCGCTGGCTCCCCCTTTCGGTCACTGTTATGTTGCCGTAAACAGAATCGGTCGATTCAAGGACATTGAAGCCCGACCACAGCTTCCCCAGCGAATATTCCCTGAGTGAGTTGTCCGCGCCCGTAAAAACCGCAGCGACACCCGCAGCGACCGCCAGGACCGCGAAGATCCTTATGAATTTCCTCAGGAACCGCCCCTCCGCGTATCGCTGTGTCAGGAGGCATGCGAGCATGTTAAGGAAGAAAAGAAGGAACACTATTTCGAAAGCGTATATGAACCTTATGAGAACATAACTTACAAGAAGCCCGCCCGCAAGGCCCCCGAGGGCTTCCATCACGTATATTCTGGCCACACTCCCGGCGGGATAGCCGGCCGAATCCCTGTAGATCCGGCACGCCAGGCTGAACATGAAACCCATCACCGCGCAAGGCGCCGCCAGCATCAGGAAAGTAGAGACCATCATAGGCCCGTAACCTACAAGCTCCCCGGTGGTTATGCCCATGAGCGGCTTCGATAATCGTATAAAAAGAAAAGATGCGGGCAGGATCAGCGCGAGGCTTAACTGGCACAGCGAGAACATTAGGACCCTGGCTTTTATCCTGTCGGTGATACTTCCAAGCAGAGCGCTCCCGAAAGCCCCCCAGACCAGCCAGCTGGCGAGTATTATCCCTATCGAGATCTCATTGCCGTAAAATACGACGAGGAACTCCCGCATGAAGACTATCTGCGACGCCATCGCCGTGGCGCCGGTTATTATCATGGAAAGTGTTATTGTCTTTCTGAAATCCATTATTTCCAGATGCCGGCGATCTTATGCCCGCAGAATTTACAGGCCCCGTTCACGACATTTTTCTCCAGGACCGAATAACCGATCCTCTTGATAACGATCCTGCCGCAGCCGGGACATGCCGTGCTCTCGCTGCCTATCTCTGGCACGTTCCCGATGTAGGCGTAATGCATGCCGGCGCTCAGCGCGATCTCCCTGGCCGCCTTCAGGGTCTCCACAGGCGTAGGATAGAGGGAACGGAGCTTGTATTGCGGCCAGAACCGCGAAAAATGTATGGGCACGTCCGGCCCGAGGTTGTCCAGTATCCATCCGACCATGCGCCCTATCATGTCCATGTTATCGTTAAGGGTGGGTACGATCAGATTGGTCAGTTCTATCCATATGCCGCTGTCCTTCATTATTTTTATGGACCTCAGAACGTCATCCAGCCTCTGGGCGCAGACCTCTCTCAGGTACTTATCGTCAAATGCCTTGAAGTCGATGTTCGCCGCGTCAATATGACCGCATAATCTTTTAAGAGGTTCCGGGTTGATCTTGGAACCCGTCACGGCGACGTTCAGGATGCCCCTTTCCCTGGCCAGTTTAGAGGCGTCAAGAGTGTATTCGTAGAAAGCGAACGGCTCGGTGTACGTGTAAGCTATGGACCTGCAGCCGTTCGCCTTGGCGCTGGCCACAAGGTTCGAGCACGTAAGCCGTTTATTGGACGTCTCCTCCGGGCTTCTCTGCGATATTGTCCAGTTCTGGCAGAACTTGCAGCGCGAGTTACATCCCGCCGTGGCCACTGAGAACGACTTGCTCCCGGGAAGCACGTGAAACAGTGGTTTTTTCTCGATGGGGTCAACGTGGACCGCGCAAACCAGCTCATATACCAGGCTGTAAAGCTTGCCGTCTACCGGCTCCCTCACGCGGCAGAAACCTCTCTGCCCGTTGGAGAGCGTGCAGTTATTGGGGCAAAGCTTGCATATCACGGCGTCATCGCCCAGTTTCTCGTAAAAAAGCGCCTCCTTCATGCCCCTTTTTTCGCCTATGGCCGCGTACGCCTTGAATTTTGAGGCCATGTCAAAAATGTATAAAGAGGCCCCCAGCCCCAGCCCGGCGGCGAGACACTTTTTCAAGAAGTCCCTGCGGGTCAGCTCTTCCTGCCAGATGTTTTCAAGCTTTTCCAGGATCTTCATAGCTGTATACCTTAAGGTCTATTCTACCACAGAAAATTCACCAGGGAACCCACCGCCAGGGCGGTCAGCACCATCAAACCGGCGGCTTTGATCATGTCCCTGAGCCCGAGCTCCCTGAGCATCACGATGAAGGTGGCCATACATGGAAAATATATAGCCAGCACGGTACAGGCCACCACTAGCTGTTTTGTCGTCAGGCCTAAAGGCGCCAGCATCCCCACGGCGACATCCTTTCTGAGGAACCCGATAAGCATCGCCGATATCGTCTCTTTGGGAAGCCCCCAGAGGCCGCTCAGCACCGGAGCGAATACCCGTGATAGAATGTCCAGGACCCTTACCAGATACAGGATATTCACCACCAGTATGCCCAGCATCACGAATGGGACAGCCTCTTTCAGGAATTCAGACACCCTCATCCAAAGTTTTTTTATAACGGCCATCGGCTGAGGCATCCTGTACGGTGGTATCTCCCATAATATCTCCGGGCTGCATCCCTTCATGAACCTGTTCATGAGAAGGCCCTTGACCAGAAGCACCACAAAAAGGATGCCGAATATCAACGCGACATAACGCCCTCCCCTCTGGCCCACAAGCCCCACTATCATAGCCGTTTGGGCCATGCATGGCACCGCCACGGCCATGAGGGTCGCGGCTATGAACTTCTCCCTCCTGCCCTCCAGCAGGCGAAGCGCCATCGCCCCTGGTACGTTGCACCCCAGCCCCAGTATCATTGGTATGATCGCGTAACCGTGAAGACCGAGCCTGTGCATGAGGTTATCCACCTGCGTGGCAAGCCGCGGCAGGTATCCCAGGTCCTCAAGGACCCCCAGCACAAGATAGAAGCTGAATATGTAAGGAAGCACGGCAGCGAAGGGAACATACAGCCCTGCAGTCAACAGCCCAAAAGACTGGCCGAAGTCTATCTGCCCGTCAACGAGCTTTCCTATAAGTATGTCATGGACGATCCCGCCGCCGCCGAGAAATGAACTGAGCCTGGCCATCAAAGGAAGCCAAAAATTGTCGAACAGCGGCTGGAAAACGTTGCCTATGAGCCCCTCCCCGACGAACCTTATGACCTTGAAGGACAGGTAAAGCACCAAGGCCGCTATGGGAAGGCCCGTGACAGGTCTTGTGCTTATGTCTTCCAGCCTTTCCAGAAGCGTATGGTGGTGGTGATGCAGTTTCTGGGACGCTTCCAGGACCCTGCCTATTTCCTCCCATCTTTCGTCCTTGGAAAGCGCCTTGAACTCTTTTTTTCGGGCGTTCCTTATTCGGACCATAAGACGCTTTACGCCGAAACCTGTGAGGCCGCACGTCGGGACGACAGGCAGGCCTAGCTCCTTCTCAAGTTTTTCGGCGTCTATCTCTATTCCCTTATGGCGGGTCTCGTCCCACATGTTGAGCGCGACTATCACGGGAACACCTCTTTCCCTGAGCTCCAGGGTAAGATAAAGGTTCCTTTCGAGGTTGGTGGCGTCCGCTATGTTGACCACCACGTCTCCTTCAGAGAGCATATCCACCGCCACGCTGTCAGCCTTGCATGAAGGTTCAAGGTTGTATATGCCCGGGACGTCCAGGACCGCCGCCATCTCATCCTTATCAATCTTCATGTATCCCTGGCTGAACGATACGGTCGTCCCGGGATAGTTGGATATGGTGACCTTGGCTCCTGTCAGCCTGGAAAAGATGGCGCTCTTGCCCACGTTCGGATTACCCATAAGCAGCACTTTTTTTTCTGCCTCAGGCATCTATATGACCTCCACCATTATTTTTCTGGCCATTCCGTGTCCTATAGCGACCTTGTTCCTGTCCACGAGCACCGTAACGGGGCCCTGCCAGAAATGTGAACTTATCTTGGTTATCTTTTTTCCCGGCCTGATCCCAAGAGCCTCCAGCCTCATGGTCACTCCCCCGCCCCCCATTATCTCTCTGACCACAGCGGCCTGTTTCTCTTTTAGTTCTATCAATGACATCTCTTTCATTATATATATCTCCAGTTCTTAACGGCTGTATTTCTCAAGTACGTGTTTAAGCCCCTCCTTGAAAAGCACCTCGATGTGTTCATCGTTAAGCGAATAATAGGACTTCCTGCCCTGTTTCCTGCATCTTACAAGGTCCAGGTCTTTCAAAGCCCTCATCTGGTGTGATATCGCCGAGTGGCTCATGCCCAGAAGCGCGGACAGCTCTACCACGCACAGCTCAGCCTTGGACAAGGCGAATATCAGTCTCGTCCTCGTTGGATCTCCCAGTACGCTGAAAGTCCTGGAAAGCTTATTTACGACTTCCTGGGACTTCATGTCCTTTTGTATCTTTTCTACCAGGTCCTTTCTCATCAGCCTCTCCGCTTTCATAACCATATATGAACAACTGTTCACATAATAACATATATTCTGTTCTGTGTCAAGGTTTTTATCCCGGGTGTGGGCTTGCATTAACACCGGGTGTTAAATTTAGATGACACCGTGTGTGGGATTATATCAGCACCGGGTGTGGGATTGGGTTAACAAACGGTGTTGAATGAGATTGGATGGGAGAAATTGGGTCGTATGGGTCAGTGAGGCTGGCGCTTCAGGATTATATCACCCACTGCGCAGTTCATGTGCCTGGCGACAACGGGGCATTTAGCCTTGAAAATAAAGAAGATCGGTTTGGGTTCGTCCGCAAGCGTTTCGTAATTACCCTGCCCTTTGCTTATTATGAGGTCGGCTCTTTCGTATATTTCGCGGAACTCTTTAGAGCATTCGCTTACGACCGTCCCTGGCACGTCAGAACCGCTCGAAATGACCGTGGTGACCTTGTCCAGGCCGACCCGGCGCGCGTCCTCCATCGTGACATCGTTGATAATGGGCTTGCCCCTTACGGCGCATATGATATCCTTGTCGATCTCCTCTATTAGTATCTTGTCAAAAACTATCTCCCCGGCGTTATCCAGCAGATAAAGAACGTTTTTCGCGGCCCTGAGGGCGGCGCTGAAATGATCGTAATCGAAAACGGCGAAATCCTTCTCAAGGCACTCCTCTATCTCCTTTTCAACGTCGAAAGACCGCGGGACGCCGTAATCGATGACGTTACCCGCCACAGCCAGGCGAAGCCCGCTCAGAAGTACGTCGGAAGACCCCTCCACCACCTTTTTCAGACGAGGATAAAGCTCAAGAGCCATGGCGTTGCTTTTTTCCTTGACCGTCTTGTAAGCGTCCTCGCCGCCGGTGTACTTGTCGACTATGCCGTAGACCGTCCTGGCTATCTCCGGGGGCGTCACGTTCAACGAGAAACCCGGCAACAGGACCGACACCTCGTCCATGATCTTCTTCTGCGCATCCTCGTCCACACCGGCCAGCTTGGCGGCCTCAAGGGACTGCCGGAGAAAACACGGTATGCATTCAAGGTAAGTTTTCATATCATCTAAGATGTCAGATCATCGATCTTGCGCCTCAACCTGTGGTCTTTCGGGAATAGTCTGCTGAGGCGCCTGTAAAGAGGGACCGCTTTTTCTTTATCCCCGAGCGCCTCGTAAGTGTGCGCGAGAAAAGAAAGCACGTACCTTTCCTGGAACTTATCGTGCGGCGCTTGTTTCTGGAGTTCCATCGCCTTTGAGAGGAAATCCACCGCCGCTTTGTAGTTGCCGAGATCCTGGAAATATATCCTTCCCAGCTCCGCGTTTATCTCCCAGGAATCGGGGTTATCAAGCAGCCCTTTCCTTAGATACGCCACCGCTTCTTGCGGCTTATCAAGCTTGTCGGCGAGGTAAAAGCCGGTCAGCGTTATGGCAAGAACGTTGTGCGGGTCTATTTCCGCCGAAAAATAAAGCCAGGGGATGATCTCTTTGACCTTGTCCCCTTTAAGGTGCACATGTCCGGTTACCTGCGTGTTATCCTGTATCCTGAAAAGGATATTAAATGGGCTGGCCTCGGGATGATGGCCTTCCTCTTCGTCATAACTGTCGCGCCCCCTGCTGGCCACGCTCAACCCCCCGCCCTCGGCGTGCTCGATATGTCCCACACCTCCGTGATAATAACGGTCCGCCTGCAATATCGCCATGTAGGATACGATATTGCGCCCTTCACCGAAAAATCTGAATATGGCCGGCACGTCAGCCGCGGAGCGCGACGCCATGAAGGCGTAGTTGAACGTATCGATCCTTGTAGCTATGATTAAGATAAGGAAGAACCACACAAGAAAGATAAGAAGGCTTCTGGACCTCAAAGCTTTCTCCTTGAGAAAACCGCTTGCGAGAAATAAAGCAGGAACAGGCAGTATACCAGGGTGTAAACCGCGACGGCCGCTACGACCCAGGCCGGAAGGGGATCCCAGGAATGGGCAAGCCTTACCCGCATATCAAAGAAATCGAAATGCGGCATTATATAGAATATGACGCCCTCTATCACGGAAAGGACACCCTTGGCGCGCAGGATAGAATCCCGGAGGGTATCAGAAAAGCCGCTTACTATTATATATATAAGGAAGGATATCGTCACGTTCGCTGAAAAGGTCATAAAATTTGAAAGAAAGATGACCATGGCGCAGACCATGAAAAGGAACAACACCCCGAAAAAAAAGCCCTGCGCAAGCAAAGGCGCGCTCCAGGCCTCGCCGCCTGTAACAAAAAACAGGCCGTATACGAGGTAAAATACCGTGAAAGACATCAGCGACACGACCACTCCTCCAAGATATTTACCGGCAATAAAACTGTAGCGAGTGAGCGGTTTAGCCAGCAGCGGATATATCGTCCTTGCCTCGATCTCCGCCGGGATCTGCTTTGCCGTAAAGGTTACGGCTATAATGAACGAAAGAAGCATGACTATAGAGTAACCGAGATCCCTCATGTAGCGGGTGACCCCTTTGATCTGGAAAAAGTTCTGGGAGGCCATGACGGCCATCAAAACAAGCAAAAAGACAAGAAGGACATAAAAATCCTTGCGCCTTACAAGGTCTTTGATCATCCCCTTTATTATCGCCAAAACAGCCCGCATCAGTGTTTTCCTATCATTTTCAGAAAATAATTCTCAAGGGACTGCCCCTCGGATTTTTCCCCCAGAAGCTCGTGCACGGGGCCGCATGCCGCTATCTCGCCCCTGTTCAGAATGCCTATCCTGTCGCTGATCGTCTCGACCTCGGAAAGCTCATGGGAGGAAAAGAAAACGGTCTTTCCCCTCTCCCTCAAATGATTGAGCGTATCCCTCATATGAGTCCGGGATACGGGATCAAGGCCGCTCGTGGGCTCGTCAAGGACCAGGAACTCCGGATCGTTGACAAGCGCCTGGGCGAAGCTCACTTTCTGCATCATGCCCTTGGAAAAGGTCCTCATCAGCCTTCCCGAAAGCCCCTCCAGGTCCACAAGCCTGAAAAGCTCGGGTATCCTTTCCCTGAGCACGGACCTTTCGACGCCGCAGATATCACCATACATGTAGAGCAGTTCCGCTGGCGTCAAAAACCTGTAGTAATCGGCTGTTTCCGGCATGTATCCGACCCGCTTCCTTGAAGCCGCCTCCAGCGGGGACTTTCCTCCAAGCTCCACCCTTCCCCTGCGGGGCGCGAGTATGCCCAGTATGATCTTTATGGTCGTGGTCTTGCCGGCCCCGTTAGGCCCGAGAAAGCCGAATATCTCGCCTTTATCTATCTCGAGATCAATACCCCTCAGGGCGTTGACGCTTTCTTTGCCGGAGCCGTATGTGTAATGAAGGTCTTTTATGGAAAGTATGGGTGCCATTTTCTTATAAAAAGGCCGGTGAAGCGGATCTGTAAGCCGGGTTCTGTATCCGCCTCCGCCTGATATTTTCATATTATCCGGCTTCGGCGCGACGGTGGTCATCCATCTTGGGCCGCCATTGCTGGAGACCTCATGCGGCCTACCCGGAAGTCAAGCGGGACTAGCCGCCCCGCACAGGTCTGTCCGCACGATCCGGACTTTTCCAGTTCCTTCCCTATTTGGCCTTGCTTCGCGTAGAGATTGCCGCGTTTCACCCCTGAACCGAAAGGCCCAGGACTCGTCTCTGTGGCTCTTCCGCCTTCGCCTTATAAGGCTACGGCGGACCTTACTTGGCGTTTCCGCCGTTCTGGGATCCTCACCTCGCGGTGGACGGGCGTTACCCGCTACGCCGCTATGCGAAGCCCGGACTTTCCTCCCCGCGCATAAACGCGGAGCGATCACCCGATCCGCTTCAACAGCCTGTTAAAAGAACGGTCTGAACTGTAGATCAAAGAAGCGCCTTGAGGTTTATCGCCTTGTTCACTAGGGCGTCCGCCTCCTTATTTTTCTCCCTCGGCACTTCCCTTATCTCTACTTTATCAAATCCCTTGAAAAGATTCAAGGCGAGGTCGAAATATTTCAAAAGGTCCTGGTCTTTTACCCTGTATTCGCCCTTCAGCTGCCTGGCCACAAGCTGGCTGTCAAGATTAAGGATGACCTTTTCCGCCTTCAGAAATACCGCCTCCTGGAGCCCGTATACCACAGCGAGATATTCCGCGGCGTTGTTGGTCGCCGCGCCTATATATCTTGATATCTCCCCTACCCTTTCGCCCTTCCCGTCGAGGATCACCACTCCCACGGCCGCGGGGCCCGGATTGCCCCTGGAGCCGCCGTCCGCGAAAATATTGAGAGCCTTCGAAAGATCATCCTTCGTCATAAAGTATCCTGCCGCAGCTTTCGCAGAAGACCAGGCTCTTTTGCAGTTTCGCCTCGTTTATCACCTGCGGCCTGAGGTGCATATTGCACTCGCCGCAGAACTCCTCGTTCACCTGAACGATCGCGACCCTGCCCCTGCTTTTCAGTATACGCTCATAAGCCTTGAGAACAATTTTATCGATCTTCCCGGAAAGGTCGGACCTGGTCGAGGTAAGCTCATTCGATCTATCGTCGACTTTTTTTTCTTCAGTCTTTATGTCGGATTTTTCCTTCTCGACCTTCTTTTTTTCTTCCTCGAATATCTTTTTCTCCTGCTCAAGCTTTTCCTGCGCCGCCTCGATCTGGTCGAAAAGCTTTATTATGTCCTCCTCGAGCAGGGATACGTCTGCCTTTATGCTTTCTATCTCCTGCTCAAGCGCCTTGTATTCCTTGTTGGTCTTTATCTGGTACAGGTCCGACTGGTGCTTCTTTATCTGCTCTTCCTTGGACTGCATCTGGTTCTCTTTATCATTTTTCGCCACCTGGAGGCTTTTCAATTCCTCCTCGGCGCTCTGCATCCCTCCCTGTTTTGTCTGGAGGGAATCGTCCATCGCTTTTAACCTTTCGGGGAAATATTCCTTTTCCGCTCTTAGATCGAATAGCTCGCTGTCTATGGCCTGCAGCTGCACCAGTTTCTTGATCTCATCCCTAAGGTCGATCTCTTCCGGCATCTTTTCCTTTCGGCGTTTCTTTCATTGGACGAGGGTAAAATGGCCTGCCATGAACCCGAGAAAGATCGAAAGATCTTTCGAGTGGTTCATGGTGGGCGCAGGGGGACTCGAACCTCCGACCTCATGCATGTGAGGCATGCGCTCTAACCAGCTGAGCTATGCGCCCGTGATGGCCTTTCGAGCCGAAGCTTCTTGCAATACAAGAAGCGAAGGCTGGTGGGGGCACATGGACTTGAACCATGAACCTACTGATTATGAGTCAGTTGCTCTAACCAAATTGAGCTATGCCCCCTCCATGAAAGCGTATTATATCATATGATTTAAAATATTTTCAAATAAAAAAAAGAAAGGAGCGGATCATATGATTCCGCCCCTTTCCCGAGAATAAGATCGATCAAGCGTGATTATTTCTTTTTCTTCTTCGCGACCTTCTTTTTCTTCGCGACCTTCTTTTTCTTCGCCGGCTTCTTTTTCTTCGCTACCTTTTTCTTCGCTGTCTTCTTCTTCGCTACCTTCTTCTTCGCTGTCTTTTTCTTCGCTGTCTTTTTCTTCGCGGCCTTTTTCTTTTTCTTAACTACCATTTTACTTCACCTCCCCCGATTAAAAATTTTTAACTAATATTCCTTAATTGACTAAAATATACATTATTTTTCTTGATTTGCAAGTCCAGCGGGTAAAAAATCTTAAAAATATTTTACGTTATTTATCGGGGTCTTCTGTGCGCATTAAACTTCTCGCGCCGCTTTTTTCTTTATCAGAACCTTAGTGAGATATGTGGCTGAAAGCCTTGAATATAAGGGCATTGGGAGGCATCGTATATTTACTGCATTTATTCCGGTATGTCGCTGGGCGAAGAAGAAATATTTTTGAAAGGATAATTTTTATAAAAAAGTATGTATTTTTCTTAAGAATTTTTTATTAAAGCTTTTTTCAGGTATTTTTCAGCGCCGTTGAAATTGCTGATAAACTCAACGGCAATCCCATAGGTATCGACCATCCTGTCTTTCATGTCTTCACACCTTACTACCCTTGCTCTCCACCGGCCCTCGTCTTTGACCCCGGGGATCTTTATCCAGCAGTCGATCACCTGACCTATCTCGAGTTTTTCGAGCGAGATGAAATATACCCCGCCCAGGCTGATGTTCTCCGAAACGGCCGCGCCGCCCGCGGAGCTTTCCTCCCCATGCGGCCTGTACCTTATGGTGAACTTGCGCTTGACCCTTTTGAAGGCCCTTTTTTCGTCGGTTATCATCTTACATGTATCTTTCGGGTGATCCCTTTACCTGCTCGAACTTATGAGGGTACGGCTCGACCTCCCGGCCGAAACATATACCAAGCTGTTCGTGAAGCGTCACCTGGTCAAGATCGACATGGCGCTGCTTTATGGCGTCTTCGGCTTTCATGTAACGGACCTGTCTGCCGTTCACGCCCACGATCGTGACCCCGACCTTACCCTCGTTAAGCAGGATAACGGCCGCCGCGCCCGCTTCCTTTCCGAAATTCACGTCATATGCAGAGCTGCGGCCGCTCCTGACGAGGTGCCCGGGCACCACAGAGCGGACCTCGGGGACCGTGTACATGTCCTCGACGAACATGTGAGACTCGACCATAAAATCCCTGATATCGTTATCGGCCTTGAAGCGCTTGGTTATCTCCTGGCAGACATACTTGCCGGCTCCCGCGAGTTTTTTGTGCCCGAAGGAATCCAGCCCCGCGCTTTCGTCGACTATCTCGCTGCCGCTGGCGTCCTTGAGGCCTTCCGCCACCATTATCAGATACGTCCCCGCGAAGACGTCGCTCTCGCGGACCCTGGCGGTCAGCTTTTCCTTCACGTGCCCGTAAAGGATGTCGAAATCCACGGGTATCTCGGGGATCAAGACCGCGTCCACGTCCCCCGCTATGCCGCCCCTGAAAGCGGTATGGCCGGCGTACCTCCCGAATACCTCCATGACTATTACCCTGTTATGCGTCCTCCCAGTGGTCTTGAGCTCGTTCGCGAATACCGCTATCCTGTTGATCGTCGAGTCCCCGCCCACGGAATAGGTCTGAAGGTCAAGGTCCATGGTCTTCGGCGCGTGCACACAGTGTATCCCGTTCTTGTGCAGGTCCACCATAACGCTCCCGGTATCGTCACCGCCGCTTATCACCAGGCCGTCGATATCGAACTTCTTCAGCCCCTCTTTTATCCTCTCGTATTTTTGCTCGTCCTTTATCTTCTTTACCTTGACCCGGGAGTGCCCCGCCTCGGATCCCGCCGGGTTCGCGTCGAATATATCCAGCCTCTCGTGGGTGAGCTGCGTAAGATCGTCGAAATCAACAAGATTATAAAGTCCGGCGTAACCGTTCGGTATAACGAAACAATTTATTCCAAGGCTGTTGGCCATAGCCGCGGCGCCTTTCACTACCGCGTTCAAACCTCCGCAATCACCGCCGCTGGTGATAACGCCTATATTCCTCATCTTCGCCATTTTCCCTCCTGATATTTATGTTTTCCCCTGAACAGATTTTTAAAAAGAGCTTTCGATAGATCTCTTGTAGACCTCTCCCCTTTGGGGCATGATTATCTTGAAAGAGGAGCCGTCCACGGTCATCTTGATGATCTCCTTGTTATTGCTCTCCCAGTCGCCGTAGCTCAGCATAAAATCAAAGTTCTCGCCGTTCCTCCTTACTGAGCTTATCGTGTATTCCTTGAACTCCATGAACTGGAAATCGAACCTTGCGCTCTCAAAGGGGTAGTCCTCTTTGCTTTTTTCGTCGATAAGCTCGTACATGGCCCGGTAATCTCCGGCCTGCCAAGCGCTGAGGAACATACCTATCACTTTCGCCCCGTGGGGGCATATCTCCAGGTTCGCGTCGTTCTTGAAAGAGTCAAGGGGGATTCCCATGCCCATGCCTTCGTTATCCATCGAGACATCTGAAAAAGCTTTTCCGGCCGCAGGCAAAAATGCCAGAAGAGCCAGAAAAACGATAAAATGTCCTTTTAAAATGACCTCTCTCATCCCATCCTGTAATGTTTTCTTATGGGCGAAGTTATTTCCCAGGTACAGTCCATCCCCTCTGGAAACACCACGAGGTCGCCCGCTCCGAACTCGACCGTCTCACCGTCTTCAGCGCGGACCTTCGCGCTGCCCTCCAGGATATAACAAGTCTCCTTTTCGTCGTAGCTCCAGGGAAAGCTGGAAACTTCTTTTTCCCATATGGGCCAGGACCCAACGCCCAGGTCCTCGAGTTTTGCCTGATCCGGCTTTTCTACCGTTATCCTGCCCATGTCACCCTCCTTTTTTTGAGTCGACCACAAAGGTCACCGGGCCGTCATTGACAAGGCTGACCTCCATGCGAGCGCCGAACCTGCCCTCGCTCAAGCGGACGCCGGAAGCCTCGAGCGCTCTGTTGAACTTTTTCCACAGGTCTTCGGCCATATCCGGGGGCGCGGCGCCTTCGAACCCGGGCCTGTTGCCCTTGTCCGTCGAGCCCATGAGGGTGAACTGTGATACGCTGAGCGCTTCTCCTCCAGCGCCTCCGATGTCCAGGTTCATCTTACCCGCCGCGTCCTCGAAAACCCTCATCCTGCTGACCTTGCCCGCCATGGCGATGGCCGTTTCCTCTTTGTCATCGTTCCCTATGCCCACAAAAAGCAGCAGGCCTTTGCCGATCCCGGCTACCCTTTCGCCGTCCACATCTACCGCGGCCTCTTTTACCCTCTGAAGAACTATTCTCATGATAAATCTTATATCATCCTTTGGGCCTGATTTCAACGCCTTTATGTCGCCGCTTCGACCGTATTGACGAGCCTGCCTATTCCCTCCACTTCCACGGCTATTTCGTCTCCCGGCTTCAAAGGCCCCACCCCGGGGGGCGTGCCTGTAGCTATGACGTCCCCCGGCAAAAGTGTCATGACATCCGAAATGAACTCTATAAGGCGAGGGACCGGAAAGATAAGGTTCGAGGTCCTTGAATCCTGCTTCTTATGCCCGTTAAGAAAGGACGTTATCCTGAGGTCGGATGGGTCCAGTTCGGTCTCTATCCAGGGCCCCACAGGGGCGAACGTGTCGAACGACTTAGCTCTTGTCCACTGGCCGTCCTTTTTCTGCAGGTCCCTGGCGGTTATATCGTTGACGCAGGTATAACCCGCGACGTGTTCCAGGGCCTCACTTGCCGAGACGCTCTTTGTGATATCCTTTATAACGATCCCGAGTTCAGCCTCGTAATCCACTCTTTCCGCGGACTTCGGGTATATTACCGGACTCGACGGCCCTGTAACTGCTGTCGAGGGCTTGATGAATATCACAGGTTCCTCGGGTATGGGCATATCAAGCTCTTTCGCGTGGTCCCTGTAATTGAGGCCCACCAGAACGACCTTCGAAGGCTTGACAGGAGGCAGAAGCAGGACGTCATCAAGCCGGATCTCCTCGCCTGATCCCTCAACGGATATGACACCCCCGCTGAGCGCGCCTTTTTGGGCGGCTTTGTCGTATAAGAACCTTACAAGCTTCATGCCGTTGAACGGTATTGTTAAAAGGGAAAAATCAAAAGGGAAATCAGCTGATATGATAGGAGGAAAACCCGGCCCTTACCGCGTTCTATTTCCTCGTCTGCACATTTATTCCTTTTTCCCGCAGGAAGTCGAATACCCGGTCGATCTCCTCTTTGTCCCCCTCAAGGATAAGGTAAGCCCAGCCGCTTTCTGTGGAAAAAGAAGCCTCGACTATCTTCATCGTGATATTGAATTTCTTGATCATCGTGCAGATGATGGGCTCGTTCTTCAGTTCACCCGGGATAAAAAGTTCAACGTTCACTTCCTGCATATTATTCTCCTCTCTTTGCGTCATTCGGAAAAACCCATATCGAGAAAGTTCTTCAGTTTCTTCGCCCTGATAGGATGGCGGAGCTTTTTCAGGGCTTTCGCCTCTATCTGCCTGACCCGCTCCCTGGTGACGTTGAAGATCTTGCCGACTTCCTCGAGCGTCCTGGGGTAACCGTCCCCTATGCCGAAGCGGAGGGTAAGGACCTTCCTTTCCCGCTCAGTGAGAGTCTCAAGCACGTCATCCATCTGCTCCTTCAGCATGGCGTAGGCGGTAGCGTTCGCCGGTGAAACCGAAGACTTGTCCTCGATGAAATCGCCGAAACTGGTGTCCCCCTCGTCGCCTATAGGGGTTTCCAGCGATATGGGGTGCTGTGCTATCTTGATGATACCCCTTACCTTCTCAACGGGGATCTTCATAGCCGAGGCTATCTCTTCCGGCGTCGGCTCCCTCCCGTTCTCCTGGACCAGCGACCTGGACACCCTGACCAGCTTGTTTATCGTCTCCGTCATGTGCACCGGTATGCGTATGGTCCTGGACTGGTCCGCGATGGAGCGCGTTATGGCCTGCCTTATCCACCATGTGGCGTAAGTGCTGAACTTGTAGCCCCTCTCGTATTCGAACTTGTCCACGGCCTTCATAAGCCCCATGTTCCCTTCCTGGATCAGGTCCAGGAACGAAAGCCCCCTGTTTGTGTATTTTTTCGCTATGCTGACCACAAGCCGGAGGTTAGCCGCAACGAGCTCTTTTTTCGCCCTGATGTAGTCGGAGCTTATGTCCTTGAGGTCCTCCACGTCCTCCACTATCTGATCGGCGGACCTTCCAAGATTCTTGAGCAGTTTCCTCAACTGGGGTTTAAGGGTCTTGAGCTCTTTTTTGGACCGCCCTTTCTTCAACTTGTCTATCCTGTTCTTCAGTCTCCTGGCCTCCTCCATGGGCTTCATTATATCCTCGGAGACCTTTTCCGTAAGAGAGACCGCCACCTTGAGCTTGTTCATCAGCTTCTTTATGGTTTCCCGCTTGCTGGAGAGGCGGATCCTTTTTATCATATCCCTTTTTCTTTTTTCGATCCTGTTAGGGTCGGCCCCAGGCTCAACGTCAAGAACGTCGTCAAGGTTGTAGTCGTTATCAAGGGCGTCCTCTATAGCGTCAAGCGCGATATCCCTTCCCAGCTTTATCCTGTAAACTATCTCTTTGAAGTCCTTTTCCTTTTTCTTGATCTTTTTCGCCAGGTCAAGCTCCTCGTTGCGGCTCAAAAGAGGTATCTGCCCCATCTGCTTGAGATACATCTTCACAGGGTCGTCTATCTGGACGAACTTTCGCGGTTTGATCTTCTCCTGGTCCCTTTTCACGGCCAGCGGGATACGCTCCACCTCTTCCTCGGACTCCACGACCTTTATATCGGCGCTGTGCAGGGCGGTTATGACCTCTTCTATCTCATCCGAGGAAACGACGTCGTCAGGAAGGATGTCGTTGACCTCGTCGTAGCTGAGGTAGCCTTTATCCTTCCCCGCGCGGATAAGCTTTCGGACGATCGCCGACTTGCTTGTTCCGTCTTCGCCCGACGCCTTCTCAACAATAGGGGCTGTCTTTTTAGCGCTTTTTTTGCGCTTCTTTTTCGCCGTTTTCGCTATCTTTTTTCTCCTGGGCATGATCTCAGGCAACTTTCTGTTTATGGATATTATTCAGCTTGTCCTTGATCTCTTTTATCTTCCGGGCAAGGTCCATTATTTCAGCGGGGTCACTTACCTCTTTCATCCTGAGCGTCAGTTTTTTTGACTCTTCTTCCCAGTTCTCCTTCCTGACGCAGAACATGCAGTCGGACAGGACCTTTTCCGGGTCAGTGGTTATATCGGCCTTTGCCAGGGCCTGCATGATAGCCGCTTTCGCGTCCTCATCCTTCTCGAACCTGCTGACCAGTTTCCCCGGGTTCACCGAACTTTCCCCTTCCCTGAAGAGGACGCCGAGTTCAGACAGGACCTTCAAAACGGCGGGATCCCTGAACTTATCAAGGCCCAGCTCGTTATCCACCTTTTCAAAAAATCTCTTTTCGGTTATCGCCAGGCCCAGAAGATGTATCTCGCTGCTCCTGTAATTCCGCGATCGTTTGTCCACCTTCGCTTCGCTATCGTAATGATAACTGTAATCCGGCTTCACCTTGCCCATCTCGTATCTGAGCGACGCCTCGTGTATGCTAAGGCGCTCGGCCAGCCGCCTGAGGTAATCGGACTGGGTGACCGCGTTATCCACCTTTGAAATAGTGGGCAGCATCTCGTCGACTATGCCGCCGATGTTCTTTTCACCGAGCTTTTTTATGAGCAGCCCGAGCTTGTATTCGAAAAGCCCTTCGGCCTTTTCCGCTAGTTCCAGGAACTCCGCGCCGCCGCTTTTCCTTACAAAGCTGTCAGGATCCTGGCCCCGCGGAAGGGTTGCTATCCTCACGTTAAGGCCGTGCGCCACAAGTATATCAAGGCCCCTGAGGCTTGCCGCCTCGCCCGCCTGGTCCGAGTCGAACACCATCACCGCGGTATCGGTGTATTTTTTCAGCATACCCACCTGCCTCGGGGTGAGCGCTGTCCCCGAAGTGGCCACGACGTTGTCAACGCCGTTCTGGAAAGGTATGATAACGTCCATATAGCCTTCCACGATCACGGCGAAACCCCTCTGCCTTATGCCCCTCTTGCTGAAATTAAGCCCGTACAGAACATTGCTTTTGCTGTACAGGGGCGTCTCGGGCGAATTAATGTACTTGGGCAGGGAATCGTCCATAACCCTTCCGCCGAAGGCGACGATGTTGCCTCTTTCGTTGAATATCGGGAACGTTATCCTGTTGCGGAACCTGTCGTAATCCGACCTGCCTTTTTCGCTCTGTATGGCCAGACCCGCCTTCCTCAGAAGGCCCCCGGGCACCTTTTTACTTTCACAGTATTTCCTGAGAGCGTCCCATTCCTGCGGAGCGTATCCGATCCTGAACTCGCCGAGAGAATCCGGGCTTATATCCCTGCCCTTCAGGTATTCCAGCGCCTTTTTGCCCCGGGTGCTCCTCAGCGTGTTCTGGTAAAAAGTCGCCGCTATGGTATTGACCTCGTAAAGCCTGGCCCCTATTGAAGGCCCCTTTTCCCCCTCCTGCCTGTATTCCGGTATATGCACTCCGGCCTTTGATGCGAGGGTCCTGACCGCCTCGGGAAAATCCATGTTCTCATACTTCATGACGAAACCGATAACGTTGCCCCCCGCGCCGCAGCCGAAGCAATGGTATATCTGCTTATCAGGGCTGACCATGAAGGAAGCGGTCTTCTCGTTATGGAACGGACAACAAGCCTTGAAGTTCCTGCCGGATTTTTTAAGCTGTATGTACCCGGAGACGACTTCCACTATGTCTGTCTTATCCAGGACCTGGTCTATTGTTTCCTGTGGTATGAGCCCCATGGTTTTAGTCTACAGTAAACAGTATTGAGTATCGAGTTCCGGGTGTCGAGTCAAGATAGCGCGTCCATTATTTTCTGCGGAAGCGCTTGAACCCTGAACACTCGATAAAATCAAGTTTTCCTTTTTTCTCCACCGCGTCGAACAACAGGTTCATCCCGAGAGTGTCGCTCGATATGTGCCCCGCTATCACGTAGTTGACGAACTCGTTCTTGGCCACCTTGAAAGAAGTTTCCTTGCAATGCATACCGACTATTGTCTTCACCCCGGACTGCGACAGCCGGCTGAACAGCTGATCGGGCCCTGAGGTCCCCCCTGTCATGTCCACGAATATCTTTCCGGCCTCCGCGTTATCCTCGCCTATCAATATATTGGGCCCGGCCCCGTTCTTCATGGCGTGTTTGTACTCCGGTATCTTTTTGAGCATGCTTATGACGTTCTTGACCTTTTTCGGCTTCTTTTTATCGAAAAGCTTCTGTAGGTAATGCGCTACGCAGTTGTCGGCCGCCGTATGCGAGCACATAAGCGGTATGCCCAGAAGCCTGGCAGCGTCTTCAGCCCGGGTGTGGTTGGCTGAAGAAAGCCCCCTGGAGACCTGGTCCACCCGCTCTTTCATTATGCCTTCGGCAACTTCCCTTGAAAGCCCGTATCTCTCCCACAGGCCCGGCTGTATACCCATGACCTTGTGAAGGCCCGCAAGGGCTCTCCCGGAGGGGTGATGGGAGATAACAAGGTCTATTTTAACGCCCTTATCCCTGAGCCTGTCGGCGAGCACGATCTCGGACGCGTCGATGTCTATCCCCACCATCACGGTTTTGACTTCCTCTTCGCCCGTTCCGTTCAGGATCCGGGTATCCGCATAGGGATGTCTTGTGCTTTCCTTATCGAACGCGGCGCGGTCAGCGCCCCTGGCCTTCCTGTATTCTTTTTTCGCCTGCCTTAATTGCTCCTGTATAACGCTTTTGGGGCGCTGGTCCTCCAACATCCCCTTTTTAACGATAAGATCATAGATGGTTCTCAGCTTCATTTTTTCTCCTCGTCTGACATCAAAAATTCATTAAGAAGGTCGTCCTTGTTCTTTTCCGCCGTGCCGAAGGCCCCCGCTATCCAGCTGTAGATCCGGGCATCAACGTCCACAAAGAACATGCCTGTCTTTGACGCGACCGATACGGAATCTCTGGCGTATTGGACAGGTACAAGCAGAAGAAGTATCCCTATCAACCCGCAGAAAATACAAGCCCTCGCCCCTCCCACTAGAGCTCCGCCGACCTTTTCTATTGTGGAAAGCTCTTCGCCCGCCATCACATGGAAGATACGTTCCAGGAATTTAACAATAACGAAAACAAATGCCGCTATCGCAGCGAAAGAAATAGGTTTAGCCCATTTCTGCAGCATAAAACCGAAAATGGCTTCGGACAGGAAACTATAATATCCGACAGAAACAAATAAAAGGACGAACCATCCGATAAGCGACAGGACCTGGCTGCCGACACCGGTGCGAGATCCTTTATAAACCATTCCCAGTAAAAGGATTACGTAAACTATGTCCAGCCAGTTAAATTCCTTTAATATAGCGGGCAAATCATTCCCTTCCAATGGAATCCAAAGTATATCATATAAAAATTATGTTGTCAAACCTCGCGCCCGTAACGTATTTTTAAGCGTTAATAAGGCTTTTATTGCTTTAACCGTGGGTGTTTACAACCTCCTGCGACGGCCTTTTTACCCTCAGAAGACATTCGTCTTCTTCAAGAGAATGGGAGACGACTTTCAAAATATCCCCCTCCGCCCCATCGAAGCCTTCAAGCCTCACTCTAACGTATTCTCCGGTGTATCCTTCCAGAAAACCGCCCTTGCCTTTCTCCTCTACCATAACGTCCACAGGTCTGCCTATAAAACGGATCGCGAATTCCCGCTGGAGATGCCTTCCCAGGCTTATAAGTTTTTCCACTCTATTTTTAGCTTCGACACTCGACACCTTTCCGGCCGCCTTATATGCTCGCGTCCCTTTTCTGTCGCTGTATTTGAACACATGAAGCCTGGAGGGACGCACCTGTTCAAGGAATCTTTTTGTAAGATCAAGATCCTCCTCTGTCTCACCCGGGAAACCCGCTATAACATCCATTGTGATACCGGCCAGGGGCATCTTTTTCCTTATACTTTCGATCTTCTCTTTAAACCATCCCGTGGTGTACCGGCGGTTCATAAGCTTGAGCACCCTGTCCGAACCGCTTTGAAGAGGTATGTGCAGATGGCGGCAGACCCTTTCCGAGGAACTCATCAGGTCGACAAGCTCTTCATCTATCTGCTGAGGCTCTATAGAGCTCAGCCGAACGCGAAAATCCCCCGGCAGGCGCTCAATAAGCCTTAAAAGCCCGGAAAGCCCCTTCTTTTTCTCTGTCTTCCAGCTGCCAAGGCATATGCCGGTTATGACTATCTCCCTGTAACCTGAGCCGGAAAGCCTTTTTACCTCGTCAAGTATGTCATCTTCATCCCTGCTGCGGGACGGGCCCCTGACAAGGCTTACCTTGCAATAGGCGCAGCCCTGGTCGCAGCCGTCCTGGACTTTCAGGAACGCTCTTGTGTGCCCGCCGAAAGCCGTCACTTTCTCGTCAACATGTCCTCCTTGTTCTCCCCCGCCGAAAGAGCGGGAAACAATAAGAGGCAGTTTCATCTTGTCCCTTAGAGGGACAACGCGGAAGACCTCATCCATGGATTCAAGCCTGCTTATATCCTCCGGGAAAACCGCGTAACATCCTGTTACGATTATCCTGGCTTCCGGGTTCTCTTTCCTGGCTTTTCTTATCAGCTTGCGTGTTTTAAGATCCGCTTTTTCAGTGACAGTGCAGGAATTGACTATGAACAGATCAGCCTCTTTTAAAGAGGTTTCCCTGAAACCTGACCGCTCAAGGTTCTCCCTCAGAACCTGTTCTTCATAACGGTTGACCTTACACCCAAGCGTCCTTATCGCGAACCTCATCCCTCTCCTCTTTCCAACCTGGTTGGTTTCTGCCGGGTTGAATTAACGCGAAATTAACTTATTTCGAAATTTTCATGTCTTTCGGCCTTAACTGAACTCGTAGTTCAGCACAGACAGAACGAAAAGGGCCGCGGTGTCGCTTTTCAGCACCCTGCTGCCCAGTGAAATAAACCTGCAATTGTCCCTGTCGGCCGCTCTGCGTTCTTCGGGCGTAAAATCACCTTCAGGGCCTATGAAAACGAGGACCTTTCCGGTCGTGAAACCGGCGAGTGAATCCTTTATCGAGACCGTATCGCCGCCCAGGCACGCCAGGAGGACCAGGTCGTAACAATTCGCTTCCTTGACGGCTTCGGAAAAGTCCTTGATCCCTGTCACGCGAGGAACATCAGCCCTGCCGCACTGTTTTGAAGCTTCGACAGATATCGCCCGCCATCTTAACACTTTTTTTCTGCAGCTTTCCTTGTCGGGCCTGACTATGGTCCTTTCGGTTATGAGCGGGATGATCGCCGATGCCCCGAGCTCGGTCGCCTTCTCGACGATATGATCCATTTTGCTTTTTTTCGGTATGGCCTGAGCGACGGTCACCTCCGGCATGCTGCCGGCCTGTGGCTTTCGCGTCTTTACCACCTCAACGGCCAGTTCTCCCGCTTTCGGATCAGCGTCCTTGATGAAACCCGTGTACTCGTTGCCCGTGCCGTCGAACACCACTACCTCGTCCCCTTCCTTCATCCTCATGACATCGAGGATATGATGCGCTTCCCGGCCGTCGATGCGTATCTGGCGCTCCCCGACATTCTCCCTCGGAACATAAAAACGGCTCATATTATCGTCCTTTTATTTCAGGTCCTTCTCGCCGAACACTTCGGCTGTGAATACATAGATATCGGCCTTGCCGGTCTTCCAGGAGTCCTCCGGGATCCCCGCCTTGCTGGTGCAGAGGCTGTTCATGAACCTGTCCCTGTCCCATCCGGTCTCATCCGCCACCTGGGGAAGATACACCCCGCTTCTCGGCCCCATCTTGACCATGACCCCGTGCTTACCCATCTCGATCCGGTTGTAGTCGTCTATCTTCTCCATGGGCGTGAGAACAGAGATCTCTATATCGATCTCATCGAGCTCTTCCCGCTTTACCGGGGTGAACCTCCAGTCGTTTGTCGCCGAGGCTATGGCCATGTCCCTTACGGTCAGGTAAAGGGGCTCGGCCGCGACCATATGTCCGATGCAGCCTCTAAGCTGCCCGTCCCTGTGAAGTGTAACGAACGCTCCCATGTCCTTCTCGAGGAGAGGGTCGTCGACCTTGACCTCGAGCCGCTTGCCCGTTTCGAGGTAATGGCTTATCGTGCTCCTGGCGATGTTCAAGAGTTCTTGTTTCTGGGCCCTGGTGAACATTCCTTGTTCCTCCTCTTTTTTATTATCCGCCTTTATGAAGACGGCGCTCATGTAGCCTACCACCCGGTCCTTCATCCCGGAAGTATCTCCCGAATTGGCGTATTTGAGGACCTTGACCCGGTCGGCCCCGAGCCTTTTACTGGCGTCCATCACCGAATAGACCGCGCCCATGCCGCACATATGTTCGTGGGGGCGCTGTTCGGCGCTGGCCTTATAGAACGCCACCGGGTCAAAAGCCTCGATGCGCCTTACGGTCTCCGCGTCAAGCTTGTTGGCCACCTCGTAAGGCAGCTGGTGGCACATATCCGTGCTCGCCAATATGGCGAAATCCTTTTCATCCCTTAGAACGTAGTAAAGAGCGTCGGCAAGAAGCCTGCAGGTCCTCAGGTTCTGGTCGGTCAGCGCCACCAGCACGACCCGTGAACCCTCGAGCGCGACCTGTATGAACGGGATCTCCAGCTCGATAGAGTTCTCCGACGAGAAAGCCTCCGGAACGCTTTTTATGTTGGCGCTGTATGCCATCAGTTTTCCTGTTATATCCATGTTCACTTTAGCCCCGCCAAGCGGGGTTACGAACTCATCGTCCGTGAATACGGACACCGTATCGGCGAAATACTTCCTGTGGGTGAACCCCACCACGATAACTGTCCCCGGAGGATCCTGCGCGAGCGCCTTGAAAGCGTAACCGGCGACGGGGCCGGAATATCTTATTCCCGCGTGAGGCGCAATAACTCCGATAATATCCCCGCCGATGTTTTCCACGGACGCGTCTCTGAGATACTCATTTATCCGGGCGCGGAGCTCCCCGGGGGATGAAGGATACCAGGCGCCGGCCAGGTCAGCGTGTTTCGCCGCCGCTATAGCTCCCGCAACGACAAGAGCCGCCGCGGCCGCCGAAATTAAAATTCTTTTCATCATAAATACCCCCTGGATGTCCCGCTGCCCGGGACCTATCTGATCAACAGCGCCGCGAAAGCCAGAACGACGAATATCACCACCACCGCCACGATGATCCAGTGCGTGGAATACTTCATCTTTCCCAGCGTCCCGACCCCGCGCTCGAGGTTCTCCCCGCAATACAGGCACATAAGCGCCTCGTCATCATAGATCGGTCTTCCGCAATGCGGACAGATATACTCGCCCATCGTTCTTATATGCCCTCGGGAGAACTCTCGTCAAAAGGAACGAGCGTTTCCGTCTCCCTGCCCTCCATCTGCCTGATGTTATTTAAAACCCCGGTGTTGATCGCTATCACGCATTTTACGGCCAGTTCGCGGAGATCCGGCCCCACTTCCATCCACATGCCGAAATAATCCGTGCAGTGGAAAGGATAACCGCCCTCGAGGAACACGTCCCATATCTGGGAGCTGGTGGCGGCCACAACGTAACCGAGGCGTCTGCCCCGGTTGCTGACCAGCCTCCGCGTTATTACATGCACATACACTCCGGGCAGGTCTTCCACCACTTCGACATCCTCGATCCTCTCCATGACCTGCTCGATATAGCTCTTGACCTCCCAGTTCTCGTCCCCGACGACCTCCACCTTTATCCTTATCTTTTCCGGCCCCGACAGGTCGTCACGCATGGCCTCATCCTGCGCCGAAGAGCGCGCGCAAGCGAGCTCAAAACATATCAGGATAAATAGTGATGTTCGAAAAAATATTTTCATCTTCCCCCCAAATAAGATATTACAGCCAAAAAACAGAAAGGCCCGCCCCCGCCGGGACGAGCCTTTTAAATGCCCGATTTTTAATAATGGTGGAGCAGAAGGGATTCGAACCCTCGACCCCCACGTTGCGAACGTGATGCTCTTCCAACTGAGCTACTGCCCCACCGTAAATCGCCGAAATATTATAGCACATATTATTTATAAGTAAAAACTTTCACGCACTCTTCCAGGGTGCCGAAATGTATATCCACCGTGTCTTCGCGGTTGGCCGCGTAACCGCCGGCCAGCACGATCGCTATCGGAACGCCGAAATTCCTGGCCTGTTCGCAAACATAGTTATCCCGATCCCTCAAGCCCTTCTTTGTCAGCCTGAGGCCGCCCAACTGGTCCTGTTCATACGGGTCGGCGCCGGCCAGGAATATTATTATCCCGGGTTTAAAGGAACTTATTATCTGGGGAACGTTGTCGCTCAGGTGCCGCAGGTATATCTTGTCCCTGGTATAGTCCGGAAGTCCGATATCCATGTCGCCTTGCGGCTTATGGTACGGGTAGTTGTTCTCCTGGTGCATCGAGAAAGTGAAAACAGAGTCGTCCCCGCTGAAAATCGAGGCCGTGCCGTTGCCCTGGTGCAGGTCGCAGTCTATGACAAGCGCCTTGTCCACCGCTCCACGCTTCTGAAGGCCCTTTATGGACACAGCTACGTCGTTAAGCAGGCAAAATCCCTCGCCGTGGTCAGCGAAAGCGTGATGAAAGCCCCCTCCCAGATGCAGCGCGGCTTTGCTTTCAAGGGCAGCGCGGGCGGCGGTAAGCGTCCCCCCGCAGCAGGCTAATGAAGCCTCGACCAGGGCGGGTGAATAAGGCACCTCCATGGTCAGGACCTCCTCGGGGCTGAGACTTCCGTTCCTCAGCTTTTCGATATACTCCGCGGTATGCACTGAAAGCACATCCTCTTCCGAGGCGGCCTCAGGAGGCAGCATGCGGATCCTTTCCCGGACCGACTCGTCGGAGTCGATACGTTTTTTTATGAGCCTGTATTTGCTGGTCGGAAAAACGTGGTCCCCTATGTCCACATAATAAGATTCCGAATAGACAACAGGTATTTTTCCAGTGTTATCCTTGAAAATCATATCTTTTTCCTGGATCGATCTCCCTGGCAGCGGACAGCCGAAGCGCTTGTCAGGTCAACTCATTGATAAAGGACTCCACCGATCTTTTCATCATCTGCCAGTCTTCCTTGGAATGTATGCCGAACTTCTGCTTCCTCTTCCATCCGTCGTCTTTCTTCTGCCACAGGTAGAAACAGATCTGTTTCTTCGCGTAGCTCTCAAGAAGGACGACCGCGGCCCACCACCCGAACTTCTTGTTTATGGTCCGGAACTTGAGGACCTTCAAGGGCGCCTTTATAGGGATCCTCTCCTCTCCCTCCTCGCCCTCGACGATCGGCAGCGAACGTACCTCTTCCTCTTTCTGTGTGTTGGTCTCCCTGGAGACGTCGTCGCTCATTGTTTATCCTTTCGTGTCGGTAAGTTTTATGACGCTGTCAGAACCTTCGCCTTCCAGCACCACATGCCCTTCCCTGGCCAGCCAGCCGATGCTCATCATCACAATATCGCGCTCTTTTTCCAGGTCGCTTACGATATCGTCCAGCCGGGCCTTCCTGTCATGCCCTTCCAGATAGTTCCATATATCGCCGGCGACAACCCCTATCTTCGTGATCATGTTCACCCCCCCTCATTTATTTTCGGTCTTTCCCACTTAAAATGTCCTCTTTACTTATCTTCTGGTTGTAACTCCCGCAGCGCGGGCACCTGGATACTTCCTCGTGCCTCGAATCGACATAAGTGAACGCGCAGATGGAACAGTGCCATATATATTTCTCGTCCGAACTGTATGTCCTGAGTTTGGTCCCGAAATCAAAGAACGACCATATAACAAGCATGAACACCGCCGTGAAAAGCAGATAAAAGAATATGGCCATGGAAATATCCAGCTTTATCATCTATCTTCCATCCGTGGTATCGAGGAGGACCTCAACATCGCACCATTCCTCCCCGCTCGCCTCGTATCTCTCTTTAGGCTCGAATATCCAGCCCATCACGTATTTTGACGCTATCATGTCGAGCCGCGGATAACCGGTAGTGGTCAGGACCTCCGCCTTGGAGACATTGCCTTCCTTATCGACGAGCGCCGTCACCCTCAGCCTGTAGATCTTTTCATCGCCGTAAAGCCCGGGCATTATGACCGGAGCGGGCGGCCTGTACAGGATCCCGCGGCTTCTGTCCTCTCCCATGATGCCGCTCTTCCAGTCGGTCAGGGCGGCCCCGTCACGAAGGAACCCAAGCCCGACATCCGGGACTATCTTGGCCCCCCTGAGATGATCCATGACGCCGTCATCCATCCTGCTCTCAAGTTGGTCGGGAAAGAACTCCAGCCGCGCACCTTTTTTGGAAACCGCAACATCGAGGTATCCGCTTTCCGATAAAGGAAAATCATGCCCGTACGCCGTCCGCATGTCAGGGCTTACGTTCTCAAGCATAATATCGAAGGCCGTTTTCTGGAGTATCGGCCCCAGAAAATCAACACGCGTGTACGGCTTCATCGTGAGAACGTCCTGGGGCGTGATTATCTGCACCGCCGACATGGCGACGATGTGCGCGCCGAGCGAGATGAGGATGGCTGTCCTTAAATAGTTGGTTATCATGGCGAACGTTTACTGCGTGGTCGCTATATTTATCTGCTTGATATCCACCTGGCGGCAGATGTCCCAGACCTCTATTACCTTACCCAGATCGGCTTTCTTGTCGGCCCTTATAAGCAGCGGCTGGTTGTCCCTGGCGGCGATAGTGATCCGTGAAACAAGCTCATCGCCCCCCACGGGTCTTTCATTTATAAAGACCTCGTTTCCCTCCGTTACCGTCACTATCAAAAGCTCCTTGTGAAGAACCTCGCTCGTGACAGCGCGGGGAAGATTGACCCGTATGCCAGGCTGAAATATAAAACTGGATGTCAGCATGAAAAAGATCAGCAGCAGGAAAACCACGTCGATCAGCGGCGCGATATCAAGCCGCCCTTTTTCCAGAAAGACCTTCCGTTTAAACCTCATTTTCTTCCCTTTTTGTCCCGAGTATGTTTATCAGGTCAGTCGCGCTTTTCTCCATTTCCAGCACAAAGCCGTCCACTTTTGTCACCAGGAAATTATAAGCCACGTAAGTGGGTATCGCGACGGAAAGGCCCGCCACCGTGGTTATTAGAGCCTCCCATATGCCTCCGGCGAGGTCGCCCGGGTTCACCGGGACAAGCGCTACCGCCTTCTGCTCTATCACCTGGAAAGACCTTACCATTCCGGTGACGGTGCCCAGAAGCCCCAGAAGAGGCGATATGTGCGCTATGGTCGCCAGCACGCCCAGGTTCTTCTCAAGGCGCGGCACCTCATGGAGGCCGGCGTCTTCAACGGCTTCCCTTATCTCGGCCCTCGGCCTGTCGTGCTTCAATATCCCGGCCTTGAGTATCTGCGCTATGGGCCCGGGGGTCGCGTTGCACTTATCGATGGCGTCCATTATCTTGTTCCTCTTGAGCGTCTCGGAGATGTCTTCCATGAAGTCCTGGGTATTTATCTTCGCCCGCCTCAGGACCCATAACCTCTCTATAAGAACGGCGAAAGCTATCACCGAACACAGTATTATCAGGAACATCAACGGCCCGCCCTTTACGATCAGATCCCACATTTTTCCTCCTTACCTGGCGTACGCTTTAAGGAACTTTATTTTCTCTTTCGCGTAATCCGCTTCCTTGCCGCGGCCCCCGGCCAGTTTTTCATAAAGCTTATATGCACGCTCGTTCTCGCCGCGCTTTTCCAGAAGTTCGGCGCATCTCAAACGCGCCTGGGTCACCCAGTACTTTCCCCGCGGGTACTTATACTCGACCTTCAGGTATTCCCCTATCGCTTCCTTTTCTCTGCCCATCTTCTCGTAGCAATCGGCTATATCGAACTGCACCTGGGCGTTTATCTCCGTATTTTCGCCCGTAAGGGCTATCTTGAAATACTCCACGGCAAGCTCCTCTTTGCCCTGGGCTTTAAGAAGCATGCCGATCCTGTTATTGGCGATGTTAGTTATGCCGCTGTCGGGGAACTTCTGTATCAATGTCTCATACTGCTGTATCGCCTTTTCGGGCTCATCCATTTTTTTATATATGTCGCCGAGGGCCAGTATCGCCTGGGGCGACCACTTGCTTTCGGCCCCCCCCTTGACGATATCGCGGAACCTTTCCAGGGCCCGCTCGACCTTTCCGCTGTCATAAAGCGTCCACCCAAGCCAGTATGACGCGTCGGATGCGAACGGCGTGTCAGGATAATCGCGTATTATGCCGGAAAAATACAGTTGCGCGTTCTCGAAATCCTTCCTGCCGTAATAGTATTCCCCGAACCACAGTTTTATCGCCGGCGCGAAACGGCTTTCGCCGCTTTCATCGAGTATCAGCTTGAAGGTCTCCAGAGCCTTTTCCTGGTTGCCCATCTTGTAATTCGCGCGCCCGAGATAATAAAGGGCCCTGACCCTCAGGTCCTCGCCCCCGGGAGCAGCGGCTACCTTCTCATATATGGCCGCCGCCCTGTTGTAATCTCCGGAATTGTAAAGCGAGTTCGCTTTCTGCAACAAAGACTCGCCGCTCAGCCTGCCCTCTGGAAAGTCCTCAATAACCCTGTTATACTGTTCTATAGCCGCTCTATAATCGCCTTTCTGGGCATAAAGAAGCCCCAGCTGATAACGCGCTCTTTCAAGAAGCCCGGACCTGGGAAAATTGACTATAAGCGCCCTGAAAGCCAGAATGGCAGCGTCGTTCCTCCCCGTCTTTTTCAATATCGAACCCACCTCGTACTGAGCGTAGTCGGCCAGTATGCTGCCCGGGAACTCCCTGAGAACCCTGTCATATACGTCCACGGCCCGTTCATTCTCACCCCTGCCCTGGAATATGTCCCCGATGCTGCAAAGCGCGCTTACTACCATGTCCTCGTCGCTGGAAAGCTCGATCGTCCTGTCGAATTCATCAAGAGCCTTACCGTCGTCCCCGGCTCCCAGATACGCCCAGCCCAGGTTATAATGCATCTGGGACGCGTACTCACTGAGTGGATATTTTTCAAGCGCCTCGCTGTACACCCTTATAGCGTTGGGCATGCTGCCCCCCCTGTAAAGAGCCTCGCCCAGCCAGTAATAAGCGTCGTCTGTCCATTCGTTCTCCGGGATCCCGCTGATAACGCTGTTATAGGCCCTTAAAGCGCCTTCCCTGTCACCGTTATCAAGGCTTATCTTCGCTATGCCCATCAGGGCGGCGCTTTTGACTTCCGGATCGCGCGCGTCACCCGCCGCCATATCGAACCAGCGCGCGGCCTCATCCGTTCTTCCCAGCTCAAGATAACACTTACCGATCTTGTATTCCGCCAGCGCCTTCCAGGGGTAGCCTTCCCCGCCTTTAAGAGAGTCTTTAAGCGTCTCCGCGGCGGCGGAATGATCACCCAGCTTGTAATAACAATCCCCCAGCATGTAGTAAGCCTCGAATATCTGCTCGTTCACGGGGTATTTATCCGTGAACGACTTGAGCTCTGATGCTGCCTCCTTGTGATCGCCGCTGCTGTAAAGTATTTCTCCTATCTTGTATTTCGCTTTGACGGCGAGTTCATCGTTGGGGTAAAGCCTGACCACTTCACTGTAGAGCTCAACGGCCTCTTCGTATTCGCCGAGCTTTTCATAACACCAGGCCTGTGAATAACGCGCGTACGGCGCGTAGGCGCTCGTCTTGTAGGAATCTATGACGACCTGGTAATAAGCAAGGGCCTGTTGGTAATCTTGCTCCCCGAAATAGACCTCCGCTACCCAGTAAGCGGCGCTTGAGGCCAGTTCGCTGTCGTGAAACCTTTCCAGGACCACGTTGAACTCGGCCATGGCTTTCGCGGGCTGCGACTGTTCGTAATAGACCCTGCCCAGGAGAAGCCTGGCCTCACCCTCAACGTCTTTAGGTATGTCCGAAACAAGGAGGGAACTCAGCTTTCCTTCGGCAAGATCGTAAAATCCGTCCTTTACCGCTTTCCTGGCGAAATCCAGCTCCGACTGGAATGACCTTGCCGACACCATTCCCGCGGCAAGACAAAGGCTTAGAAATGAGGATATCAAAAGATAATAAAACTTTTTCATTAACTTATGGGCTAATTATATTACAATAGTATGGTAAGGACGGTAATATGGTATCAGAACAGGAGGGCTACTTCAAGACCTTTTTAAGATAGGCCCCAGTATAGGACCTTTTGCTGGAAGCTACCTCTTCGGGGCTGCCGCTGGCGACCAGCTCGCCCCCGGCGTCCCCTCCCTCGGGCCCGAGATCGATCACGTGATCGGCGGATTTTATGACGTCGAGGTTATGCTCTATGACAAGAACCGTATTTCCCGCTGAAACCAGCGCCTGCAGCACATCAAGAAGCTTGTGTATATCCGCGAAATGCAGCCCTGTAGTGGGCTCGTCGAGTATATACAAGGTCCTGCCGGTAGCTTTCTTCGACAGTTCGGTCGATAATTTTATCCTCTGAGCTTCTCCCCCCGAAAGGGTAGTAGCCGCCTGGCCGAGCTTGATGTACCCGAGGCCCACATCTAACATGGTCTTCAGCTTGCTTTTTACGGCGGGTATGTTCTCGAACACCTTAAGGGCCTCTTCCACCGAAAGGTCGAGCACCTCTGAAATGTTATATCCCTTGTAACGTATCTCAAGCGTCTGGTCGTTGAACCTTTTGCCGCCGCATACCTGGCACTGCACATACACGTCGGGCAGGAAATGCATCTCTATTTTCCTTACCCCGTCCCCCTGGCAGGCTTCGCACCTTCCGCCCTTGACGTTGAAGCTGAACCTCCCGGGCTTATAACCCCTCATGCGGGACTCCGGCAGCGAGCTGAAAAGCTTTCTTACTGGGTCAAAAGCGCCTGTGTAGGTAGCGGGATTTGATCTCGGCGTCCTGCCTATCGGCGACTGGTCTATCACAATGACCTTATCTATTTGCTGTATGCCGTTGACGCGCTTGTGTTTTCCCGGCGGAAGCTTGCCTTTGTAAAGCTTCCTGGAAAGCGCCCTGTAAAGTATCTCATCCACGAGAGTGCTCTTGCCCGAACCGGAAACCCCGGTCACGCAGTTAAATACACCCAGCGGGATCTTCACGTTTATGTTCTTGAGGTTGTGCTCCTCGGCCCCTATTACCTCAAGGCATTTCCTGTCGTCCTTGTCCCTTCGCTTCGCGGGGACCTCTATGCGAAGGTCCCCGCGAAGATATTTTCCCGTAAGGGACTTTTTGTCCTTCAGTATGTCGCTGATGCCGCCCTGCGCGACTATCCTGCCGCCGCGCTCCCCCGCTCCCGGGCCGAGATCTATGACATGGTCGGCTTTGCGGATAGTGGCCTCGTCGTGCTCGACGATGATAAGCGTGTTCCCCAGGTCCCTCAGCGCGATAAGCGTCTCAAGAAGCTTATGGTTGTCCTTCTGGTGCAGCCCTATGCTGGGCTCGTCAAGCACATAAAGCACCCCGACAAGGCCGGCCCCGATCTGGGTCGCCAGGCGTATCCTCTGGTCCTCGCCGCCTGAGAGCGTATTGCTTCTCCTGTCGAGAGTAAGGTAACCGAGCCCCACGTTCAACATGAATTCAAGCCTGGAATCTATCTCCTTTATGACCTCTCCGGCGATCTTTTTCCGCATGGGGTCCAGCCGAAGCCCCGCGAAGAACGCCCTGGCCTCGACGATCGACATCTGCCCGACATCGGCTATGTTCCTGTCGGCGATGAAAACGTTGATCGATTCCTTTCTCAGGCGCTGCCCCCCGCACTCCGGGCATGGCTGGACCGACATAAAACCGCTTATCATCTCTTTTATGAACTCGCTGTCAGTATGGTGGAAACGCCTTTCAAGATTGGGAATTACGCCCTCGAACCCGGAATCCTCGTCGCCGTAAAGGACCATGCGCTCCTGTTTTTTCGTCAGCTTATCGAAGGGCTCGTCATAGTCAAAACCGTGGTAACGGGCTAACGCCCTGATGCGCCTCCTGTAATGAAGGACTATACCCTTCCCTCCCCTTTTCCAGGGCACGACCGCCTTCAACAGCGGTTCCGACTTATCGGGCACCACCAGATCAGGATCCACTTCCAGTTTGTTGCCGAGGCCGTTGCATGCCGGACAAGCGCCGTAAGGGCTGTTGAACGAGAAATTCCTGGGGGCGAGTTTCTCAAAGCTGATGCCGCACCGGGCGCATGTGTTCTGCTCGCTGAAAAGGACGTCCCCTGGCAGGTTCTTTTCGCCTTCCGCCGGGGCCGCTATCATGACGCCCGAACCAAGCCTCAAAGCCATCTCCACGGAATCTGATAAACGCGTGCGGATGTCTTTTTTCAGCGCTATCCTGTCGACCACAGCCTCTATAGTATGTTTGACTTTTTTGTTCAGCGACGGTATGCGGTCGCCTATATCCGTTACCTTGCCGTCCAGCCTTATCCTTACCAGCCCCTCCTTGCGGGCGCCTTTCATCACCTCAACATGCTCCCCCTTCCGCCCCCTTATAAGCGGTGCAAGTATCATTATCCTGGTCCCCCCGGGATAATCCAGTATCCTGTCCACTATCTGCTGCGAGCTCTGGCTGGTGATCATTTTCCCGCACTTCGGACAACGCTGGACGCCTACCCTCGCGAAAAGCACCCTCAGATAATCATGGATCTCGGTCTGTGTGCCGACCGTGGAGCGTGGATTCCTGCCACCCGTCCTCTGCTCAATGCTTATGGTGGGTGAAAGCCCCTCGACGTAATCCATGTGCGGCTTCTGGAGCTGCTCGATGAACTGGCGGGCGTAGCTTGAAAGCGACTCCACATAGCGCCGCTGGCCTTCCGCGTATATCGTGTCGAAAGCCAAAGATGATTTGCCGGAGCCGGACAGCCCCGTGATCACGCAAAGCGTGTCGCGCGGTATACGCACATCTATGTTCTTGAGATTGTGCTCCCTGGCGCCTTTTACGAATATATGATCCTTGCCCATAGGCTACAATTGTATCATAAGTAAATATCATTAACAAGCAGCCGGCAAAACCCTTCAAAAACAGTTAAAATTTTAAATTTACTGTAAAATATATTTGATTAATTATTAAGTTTGGGTTATTATAATTATGATAATAACAAAAAAGGAGGATAAATGAAGATCGGTAAAAGGATCCGCCAGTTAAGAAAAGAAAGAGACATGACACTTGATGAGCTTTCCGAGAAAAGCGGTGTGGCCCTGGCCACCCTTAGCAGGATGGAGAACGACAAGATGACGGGCACACTTGAATCGCACAACAGCATATGCAAGGCCCTTAACACCTCATTGGCGGAGCTTTATAAGGAAATAGAACAGGAACTTAAAACAGTGGACTCGGTCCCCAAAAAGGACCGGACAGAGCATTTCGTCCATGCCCGGAAAGCGAGATACGAACTCCTCGTCTCAAAGACACTTGATAAAAAGATCATGCCTCTTATGATGAAGGTCGGCGCGGGTGGGGCGACCCATAAGGAACAGAACAAGACCGGGGTGGAAAAATTCATCTATCTGATAACGGGTTCCCTGGAAGCGAACGTCGGCAACGCGATATACAGCCTTAAACGCGGCGACAGCCTTTACTTTGACGCCTCGCTCCCCCATACTTTCAGGAACAAAGGAAAAGCCGAAGCCGAGGCTGTATGCGTTATTTCGCCGCCGGCGCTGTAAAGCACTGGGTATCCAGTATTTAACGTCGGGTAACAAAGGAGAAGATGATGGCGCAGCAGAAAAAGATCCTTATTTGCGATGATGAGTACGGGGTAAGGGAATCCCTTAAACTGATACTTGATGAAAAGTACGACCTCGATTTCGCCTCAAACGGCCCCGAAGCCGTTGAAAAAGTCAAAAATACAGACTTCGACGGTATCCTCCTGGACATCAAGATGCCGGCTATGAACGGCCTTGAGACCCTGGAAGAGATACGCGGCATATCCTCAGACGTAAAGGTGATAATCGTAACCGGCTACCAGAGCGTCGAAACCGCCTCAGAAGCCGTGAAACTGGGCGCAATGGATTACATCACCAAACCCTTCGAAAGAAGTGAGGTATTGGAGAAGGTAGCCAGGATCTGATAGAGGATGTTTATCATATGAACGCTTTAGGTCTGGCAGGACTGCTCGTCGGCTTATCCAGCACATCCATGTCCCTTTTTGTCCTCATTAAAGGACGTGGCAATAGGATCAATAATATATGGGCCTTCTACAGTTTTTGTGTGGCTATCTGGGGTTTCAGCGCATTTCAAATATCAAATGCGACGAACATCAATTCCGCTTATTTCTGGTGGAAATCCGCCTTTTTTGGACTCCTTTTCCTCCCGCCTTCTTTTTATCATTTTGTCTCTTCCTACTTAAAGAAAGATAACAGAAAGTTGATCGTTGCCAGTTATTTTTCAGCTTTCGTGTTACTTTTTTTTAATATGATGTCGAAAACACTATTTCTTGGTGAACTATCATATGTATTTAACGAATTTTTCTGGATATGCTCACCCGGTCCGCTTCTGCACTTTTTTATCATTTCCTCTATTTTCGGCCTTATATCATATACTTATTACCTTCTTTTTGCTTCCTTTTTCGAAGACAAGGATGATAAAAAACACATCCAGATCTTTTATTTCCTAATAGGATCTTTACCCGGATGGGTCGGTGGATATCTTTGTTTCTTATTATGTTACGGCGTTAAGCTTTATCCTTACGGTGCATTCGGCGCAGTCATCTATCCGTTTGTTATGGGTTACGCCATCGTTCATCATCAACTATTTGATATTGATATAATAATCAAAAAGACTCTTGTCTACTCGATAATAATCGCCGTAATCACAACATTATATCTGGTTATCGTATATCTTCTTGAAAAGATATTCAGCACAATCGCCGGATATCATTCGATATCAACGACAATTATGATAATAACCTTTTTCTCTCTGATCTTTATCCCCTTAAAAAATAAAATACAATTATTCGTAGATAAATATTTCTTCCACGGCACGATCGACAAGATCGACGAGGAGAATATAAGGCTTCGCGAGGAGATCCAGAAAACAGAAAAACTTAAAGCCGTCGCAGCCCTTGCCGCCGGCATGGCTCATGAAATAAAAAATCCTCTTACATCTATCAAGACTTTCACTGAATATATACCAGAAAAGAAAAATGACCCTGAATTCATGGACAAGTTCCACGCTATCGTAAGCGGCGAAGTGGACAGGATAAACTACACGGTCAAACAGCTGCTGGAATTCTCCAAGCCCAGCGAGCTAAAGCTTCAGGAAAGTGACGTGAACGGATTGCTTGATGAAACTCTGTCGCTCCTGAACAACGACCTTGTAAAAAAGAACATTAAAACAGAAAGATCATATTCTCCCCTGCCCCGGATAAGGATCGACCCGTCCCAGATAAAACAGGTATTCCTCAATCTTTTTCTGAACTCTATCGAATCGATGGATACCGGCGGCACAATAACGGTCTCTACCGCATCAAAAGCAGATTATGTGTCGATAACGATCAGGGATACAGGCAAAGGCATAGAAAAAGAAAATATTAAGCATATTTTCGACCCCTTCTTCAGCAGAAAAGAGGATGGAACCGGACTCGGCCTAAGCGTGGTCCACGGTATAGTAGAAAAACACGGAGGGAAAATAAGGGTAAAAAGCCCGGCCGAAGCTGGAACATCCTTTATATTGGATCTTCCAGCCTGACCATCTCAGCCTTAAGTGTTGTTCCGCAGCCTTCCCTTCCTGTATGCCAGAAGGAAAGCGCTGACTACGATCGGATCGAACTGCGTCCCCGAGTTATCCTTGATTATCTGAACGGCGACTTCCGCCATCTTTTTCTGGCGGTAAGGCCTGTCGCTGGTTATGGCGTCGAACGTGTCCGCCACGGCGATGATCCTTGATATAAAAGGTATTTCCTCGCCCTTGAGGCCGTCAGGATACCCCTCCCCGTCGAACCTTTCATGGTGGGACCTGACCTCTCTCGCTATATCACCGAGTTCTCTGATGGGGTAAAGTATCGCCGCGCCCGTTACGGAATGTTCCTTTACCTTCTCATACTCTTCCTTTGTAAGCTGCCCGTTCTTATTCAGTATGCTGTCCGGGACCCCTATTTTCCCGACATCATGTAAAAGGCCCGCCACATGCAGTGTTTCCTTGAAATTCCTGTACGCCTTGGCCTCGGGTATATCTTCCAGCTCTTCCGCTATCGCCAGGGCATACTGGGTCACCCTTTCAGTGTGTCCGTGCGTGTACGGATCCCTGGCGTCTATGGCCGCGGCGAGCGAAATTGACGTATGTATGAACACCTTGTGTTCCCTCTCGTATAATTTATGTATCTCAAGTATCTTATCCTGAAGATCCTGTATAAGCTCCGCGTTAGCGATAGCCATACCCACGTCGTTCGCGAGAGTTGTGAAAAAACCGACCTCCTGCCTGGAGAATTTTACGTTTGAGAGTTTTTTCCCCAGCACGAACACTCCCATAAGCTCTTTTTTATAATATATAGGTATACAGATATTCGCCTTCAAAAGCTCCATCTGCCTTATTGTCAGTTCTATAAGCTCTCCAAGCGTTTCGTCGCTTTTCACCTTCTCATTTTTCTGGAGTATATCCAGAAGTTCCTTGTATTCGACGGACCCGGTATCGGATATCTTGAAATTCTGTCTCTCGTTAAAAAGCCGAATAAGCGGATTATCGAACGTAAGGCGTATAAACCCGACAGGTATCTTCACCCCTTCAGCGCCCTTGCTGTCTATCAGAATGAAGGATCCCTTGTCCTGCCTGTGAAGCAGCATGGCCGTGTGAGTGACCTTTACCTGCTCGTCGATAACCCTGACTATCATCTTTATAAGCCGCTCGGGTTTCTTAAAGCGGATCATCGTCCTTGAGGCGCTCTCAAGAAAGTACTGGTAATCAAGTTCCGGTTCCTGCCTCTTCTGGACGTTTTCAGGGTCCAGGGGAATAAGCGCGCCGTCGCAGTTCTTGATCTTTTCCACTATCCAGTCCTGAAGCTTTAACCAGTTATCGTCGTACAACATGCCTTCTTGCCTTTCTAGGTTGTATTCCATATTTCCCTTCCTGCCATGACATCATGATCAAGTCATCTTTATCTGCTCGGCCACCGTATAGACCGTTCTCTCGAGCTGTTCCAGAAGAAGCGGTTTAGTGATATATTCCACGGCCCCGTGCTGTTTGGCCTCCACGGCCTTTTCTTCATCGTCTATGGCCGTGACCATGATGACCTTGACCGCGCTGTCGATCTTTTTTATCTCCTTGAGCGCTTCCATGCCGTCCATAAGCGGCATTTTGATATCCAGGAGGACGATCTCGGGTTTTTTCGACCTTACGACGTCAATGGCTTCCTTGCCGTCATATGCGACAAATACCTCGAAATTCCTTTCTTTGAAGAAATTCTGGACGAAATCGCAGATATCAACTTCATCGTCAACGATCAGCAACCTTAACATGATCAACCCTCCTGTTTCCCCGCTGAAGCGGCTTCTTTAACAAGATCTTCAAGGTGCTTAAGACTCGTTATCGGCTTCTCCAGGTAAGCGAAAGCCCCGTTAGTCATTACGCGATCTTTCGTTTTTCCCGAATCACTGTACGCCGTGATAAAAATGATCTTCACTTTCGGATCCACTCGTTTTATCCCCTCCATGACCTCATCCCCTCCCAGCCCGGCCATCTTCAGGTCCAGCAGCACAACGTCGTATCTGTTCTTTATCATCAACTCCAGGCCCTGGTCTCCGGATGAGGTGACGTCTATGAAATACCCGCGCGGCTCGAAATACTGCCTTAAAAGGTCGGTAAAGCTGGGCTCATCGTCTATAGACAATATCTTCGGCTTCTTAATGCTCATATCCATTTAACCTGTGCTTAATTTTTCTTTCTTCCCGGATCTTTTATTGAAAACACCTTTAAAGTCCAGGTAGAACGTTGTTCCCTTGCCGTACTCGCTCTGCACTTGTATATGCCCGTTATTCCTTTCAACTATCTGCTTCACGATAAAAAGGCCCAATCCTGTGCCTTTGCCCGGCTCTTTTGTCGTGAAGAACGGGTTGAAGATCTGGTTGAGATCGCTCTTACGTATCCCTATGCCTGTATCCGATATCCTTACATGCACGCCTTTATCGTCGCCATGGACCCTAATCGTTATCTTTCCCGCGCCCATTATGGATTGCGCCGCGTTGCGTATGATATTGAAGAATATCTCCTGTATCTGTTTCCTGTCAGCCGATATGCACGGCAGGCCATCAGGCATATCTTTTACGATATTGATATTGTCAAGCTTCAGGTCGTGCTCTACCAGGGAGATGACCTCTTCAAGCTCTCTATTTATCTGAACGTCATCCTCCACATTCCCTCTGGCCGGTTTCGCGAACGAAGACAGTTTTCTGGTTATGACAGTGGCCCTGTCGGTCTCGTTGATGACCTTCTGCATTATTTCCTTTGCCTTTTCCAGAAGTTCTTCCGGGTCCCTGCCGTCGTAAAGCCCCTCCTGCAGGTTCAAGATGAACATCTCGCATTGCCCCCTGGCGATACCCAGCGGATTACATATCTCGTGGTTGATCCCGGCCGAAAGCGTCCCGATAACGGCCATTTTCTCCCTCTGCGCCGCCTGCGCCTGTGCTTCCGATAGCTTCTCAAAAAGCTGCGCGTTCGCGATCGCTATAGAAAGGGTCCTTGCCAGCGGGTGCAGGATATCGATATCATCCTGCGTGAACTCTTCATCAGATTTTTTCTTGCCAAGAGATAAAAGGCCCACCATGTCTTCTCTCAATATCAACGGTATAATAATGACCGCTTGAAGATCACGCATAACTTCTTGCGCGTCCAGATCCAGGGGCTTTTCCTTATTAATATCTTGCTGCAAAACATATCTCTTGAATTTCAAAATGTATTTAATAAAAGGGTCCGAATCCGGAAGTTCATATTCCGCGTCCCCCAGTCCTGCCGATGAAATTATTTTGTATTCCTCGGTGTTTTCATAATGAAGAAGTATAGCTGCGTTATCGAGTTTAACTATTTCTACAAGCTTATTCACGGTAAGGTTGACCAGTTTGTCCAGGTCTAGGACGGTCAGAACATCATCAGTAAAAGTCCTTAATAACTGCCTGTAGTCATATTTTTTCTGGAACAAATATCTGTCAGTGATATTTTTCAAAATGTTCTCAAGAGGCCTGAATATAATCACTATTAATAGAACCGAAGGGGCCATCGCCAGCCAACGGCTCTGTATGACATTTTCAAACACAAAAGTGCCAAGATAAGCGAAAGAAGCGAAGATCGCGTAGGCGGCAACGAACAGGCCCGCGAAAACTATCGTCTTTTTTATTATTACTTCAATGTCCAGAAAATTATGCTTGATTATGGCATAAGCGGTAAGGAGAATATATACCTCTACCAATATGTTGAAATAGGGCGGGATCGGGATACTGTACCAAAGAAAATAATTAGTGCTGCCTCCTAAAAAACCTATCAAAGTCCCAAGTCCTATATAGAATATCTGAGACCTTTTTTTTCCGCTAGTGGTCACTCTATATTCCCTGTAAAGCAGATAAATGGAATACCCCGAATAACCAAAGAACATAGCCAGGAAAAAGGGATAAAAAGGGCCCGGAACCCCCCAGAAGGGGAAAAACATTGTAGGCCTCATGTCTTTTATATAAAGATCAGAAAAAGAAAATAATATAAAACCCGCGGCTAACAAATAACCGAATATGATAGAACTGCGTCGTTTTTTCCCGAGGAAAGCAAGAACAAAATGATAAAAACTGATAGGTATCAATATCGCGCCGATGTGCAGAAGTCTGAATGCCAGTAAACACTGCTCTTTATTGCGCGATATAGGCCAAAATATATAAGCGAAAGCCCATAAGCTTACAAAGAAAGCAAAAAGGGCAAAAGTCCTGTTCACCAGATTCCTCTTGTTCTTCAAATATACAAATACAGCGAGAAAACTGGACGTTATCCCTATTACTACCCCTGTTAATGAAAGGTATATCAACTTTCCCATAATATAATGGACTTTATCTCATAGCTCTCAAAACACAGCTTCCGCATTTACCCCCAAAAGCGTTCGAGTTTATCAAGGCATGTCTCGATTTTGAAGGCGTTACCTCTTCTTTGAGTATATTTATACCGCATGAATCTCCGGCTTCCTCGAAATTCAATGTGGGAAGTATGACCCCTTCCTTCAACATAATAGCCGAATAAATCGTCTGCATCGCGCTTGCTGCGGCCAAAGGATGGCCTATATAAGGCTTAATAGACGTAAAAAGCATCTTGCCGCATAATTTCTTACCGAAAGCGGCTAAGTACGTTTTGCATTCGAATACATCTGATAACTTGACCCCTAATCCATGGGTGTTCACGATATCGATATCTTTTTCACTGACGCCCGACTTTTTGATGCTTTCTCTGATAGCCCTGACAGCTTGTACCGGTTCTTTTTCGTGGCCGAAATGATTGCTGCTTTCGCATGTAAACGCCGCATCAAGCACCTCGCAATATATTTTTGCTTTTCTTTTTTTGGCGTGCTCGTAATCTTCCAGCGCCACGAAAGCCGCGCCTTCTCCCAGAACCGTTCCATCAGCGTTAATGTCAAAAGGCCTTATTTTATCGTTCGTCAATATATGTATTACGTTCAACCCGGCATATGGCAGGGGTCTGAAAGCTGAGTCGGCGCCGCCCGCTATGATCAGCTTGTAACCGTCGTATCTGATCTTTTTCAAACCGTAATCGATCGAAGATAATCCTGACACGCACGCAGATGAAATCGACTCTGAGAACCCGCACGTTCCAAGCTCAATGGATATATCGCTTGAAATAGCGTTATGAAGCGCCATATAACCTGTATGTTTATGGATAGACCTGTAATCACCGGATTTCAAGATCTCCTGCTGGTCTAATATGAAGGATATTGTCCCAAGCGTCGTCCCCGCGACAACACCCGCCTTGTTAATAACCTTCTCGCATCCCTTCAATCCTGCGTCATCAACCGCCATGTTCGCTGCCGCGGTCGCATATTGGGACGTTATGTCCATTGATTTTATCGGATTTCTCTTTATATATTTCTCGGGGTCAAAACCCTCAATTTCAGCACCCAACTTGGTGGGAAAACCGACGGGATCGAACCTTTTTAATGGACTTATGCCGCTCTTACCCCTCCTCGACCTTGTCCACATATTTTCCCACCCGATACCGACAGGCGATACCACACCTATACCAGTAATAACTACTCGTCTCATATAACTCCTTATCTACAATTTCCTCCCGGTACAGTACTCATACATACCCCAGGAATCCAGGCTTATTATTACGTCTCTGAACCCGATCTCCAGCATCCACTTCCTTAAAACATGCGGGTCCCTGAAATGCATCTTCCATGACGAACCGTCACGCGTTTTTCCTACGGTCTTCATTAATTTTTTCGAAGGATTATCTGCCTGACTGGTGAACATCAACAAGCCGTTTTTTTCGATGAACCCGTATATCTCATTTAGCAGCGATCTTACATTCTTGTCATCATTAAGCTCAAAAAAACCAGTACATAATATGATGTTGGGTTTCCATCCGATCTTTTTCGAGAACCTCTTCAAGGTCCCCATCTTAAATGTATTCCCTTTTATAAATCTTATCGGCTTTGACTTTCCGATGATATTTCCGTAATTAACGGACTGTTTATCGTTATCTACGCACAATATCTCTATTTCGTTTTTCAGCGATGTTCCCTTATCAAGAAATTCAACAAGATACCTCGCGGGACCCGATGCCAGGTCCAATATCTTTGTTTTCTTCTCAAGAAGCAGATTGTTAGATACCTCATTCTGTATGACCTTGATTATTATGTCCTTTTTTCTCTGTGTGGCTTTTACGGCAGGTAAACGCAAGACAACACCGTCTACAAATTTACCGATCGAATAAAGACCTTTAGGCTTATTCCTATATAAATAGTCTATACTTATGCCTGAATCCGCATCCCCTTTTATCGTGTTCCTTCCTATCCTGCTAATGCTCAAAACAGGCATTATTATTTTCAGATATATGAATTTTTCTAATATTAACCTGGCCTTAACCGCCAGTTCTTTTCTTTTTTTCATCTTATAACGGCCTACTGGTTCGCGTTCTTTTCCTGTTTCTTGATCCACTCGTCGATCGTCTCTTTTTTGAAACGCCATTTTGAGCCGACCTTGAACCCGGGGATCTTGCCCCTCTGGGCGTGTTTGTAGATGGTCACCACCTTCATCTTCAGGTAGTCTGCCAATTCCTCGACCGTCATTACGGAACTTACCATACAAACCCCTTTTGTTATGAATTACCCTGGATTGTTATGATTTATATATTTCAATATAGATTATTACCGTTTGGACAAATAAATATATCATATATACACAATATTCCTGCATATTAAATGATTACACTTTACTACGTGTTGTCTTGCGTTCGAAATACAGAGTTATTTTGATATGAATTGGTATAAATTAGCCAGTGATGACAAGTATACGGGGGATAAAGAGAAAGTCAAGGTTTAAGGTAAGTTTTTTTGAGTATATACCCGGCAAAATATACAATATTACATATATTTCTATAAATAAAACATATATATTATGTCCTGGACTAAATGGGTATGTACCTATATAAATATCTTGAGGGCTATAAGGATCTGAAGGATGAGGTTGGTGTAGATGCCTCCGACAAAGTCGTCCATCATTATTCCCCACCCTCCGTGGAGGCTCTCAAAAGAGCGCATCGGCGGAAGTTTTATTATATCTATGACACGGTACAGGATGAAACCCGTGATCACCGTCAGGGGTGTGAGCGGAACCAGAAAAAACGCCAGAAAAACGCAGGCGAACTCGTCTATTACTACCTTCGAGGGGTCTTTCTCTCCCGTGCGGTCCTCAACCTTACCCGCCGCTATAACGCCGAGAATGAAGACCACTATAAAGAAAGCTGAATATACCGGCAGGTTCGAGTGCAGCAGCGCGCAAACGGCCAGGCCGGCCGCGCTTCCCACTGTTCCCGGAGCCACCGGGAAGTTCCCAAGCCCGAAGACAGTGGCGACGAGGTAGAAAAAGCTGTAAGACCTTTCGCTTTCCATCACCCTCCGTTCTGATGGAAGTTATTGAATAGATATTTCTTGTTGCCCGCCATGTAGGAGACCCCGCTTATTACGGTAAGAGTGACCGTTATCAGCATGAGGAAGAATATCAACTGGCGGTACCAGTATTCCAGCGAAGGATCCCAGAAACCGAAAACGCTGGTTCCCGCCTCCTTTATCACGATGAAAACAAGTATGACCAGTATGGAAAGCATCTGAGAAAATGTCTTATGCTTCCCCCCCATTCCCGCCGGCAGGACCTGGCGGCACACAAGCGCGCGCACCCTGATGCTGGTTATGACCATTTCTCTGAGCATGATCACTACCACCATCCAGGCCGGCACAAGCTTCATCTCGACAAAAGCCAGGAAAGCCGCGATCACCAGTATCTTGTCGGCGATCGGGTCCATTATCTTGCCGAAATCCGTCACGTGGTTGTATTTTTTAGCTATGAAACCGTCCAAATAATCCGTAAAAGCGGCCAACAGGAACACGACCAGGGCCATCGTCTTGCCGAAAACGGACCTGGTGAAAAGAAAGAACATTAAGACGAATGTAAGGGCGATCCTGAATACGGTTATTTTGTTGGGCAGGTTCATACGGCTTCCCCGATAAGATCATATTCCATGGTGCCTGTAACGCGCACCCTCGCGAGATCTCCCGGCTCAAGGCCTTCTCCCCTGACATATATCACCCCGTCGACCTCCGGGGCGTCCATCTGCGTCCTCCCTGTAAAGGTCTTCGGATCTACCGGGTCGGCTTCATCTATGATGGCTTCCATCTCGCTGCCGATAAAAGAAAGGTTCTTGTCGTATGATATCCTCTGCTGAAGCGTCATTACCTCATCCAGCCTTTTCACCTTAATGTCTTCCGGCACCTGGCGCCCGAACCCGGCCGCGGGAGTGCCCTCCTCGCGCGAATACACAAAAGCGCCGAGGCGCTCGAATCTCGTCTTTTCCAGGAATTCCAACAGTTCCCTGAAATCATCTCCGGTCTCCCCCGGGAAACCGACTATTACGGACGTCCTTATAGCGGCGCCTCTTATGCCGCCGCGGATCTTTTCTATAAGCCTCTCGATCCCTTTCCTGTCGACGAGGCGGTTCATATCACGTAATATTCTATCATTTATATGCTGTATCGGCAAATCGACATACTTGCAGATGTTACCGGTAACGGCGATGGCCTCTATAAGCTCTTCCGTGAAATTGGCCGGGTGCGTGTACAGGAGCCTTATCCAGCCGCCTTCCATTACGGGGCTTAACTCTTTGAGGAGCCGGACCAGATCGCCCCTTTTCCCCCGGTCGATACCGAAAGAGGTCGTGTCCTGCCCTATGAGAACGATCTCCTTCAGGTCCCTGTTTTTCTTAAGGTTTTCAACTTCCCGTATGACCGAACTTACCGTTCTGCTGCGCCTGGGCCCTTTGAGTTCCGGTATCACACAGTAAGAGCATCTGTTCGAACAGCCCTCCTGGATCTTGACATAGGCGAAATGCGGCGGCGTTACCACCACCCTGCCGCAATTGTGGTCATAAAGAAAATCCGGGTCAGGGCTTACGCGCTTGATCTTTTCCCCTCCCAGAATAGACCGCAGCGCGTCGGGAATGCCGGTGAAGTCCGCCGTGCCGAACACCGCGTCTATCTCGCTTATGTCGTTCATAAGATCATCTGGATATCTCTGGGAAAGGCAGCCCGTTATTATGAGGCGGCTTATCGCTCCGCTTTTCTTGAGTTCCGCCAGCTGGAGGATGCAGTCTATGGATTCCTGCTTGGCGTCCTGGATAAAGCCGCAGGTGTTGACTATCGCGATATCGGCTTCCTCGGCCGTCTCCGCGATACTGTAGCCTTTTTCTTTCAGTAGTGAAAGGAGGACTTCGCTGTCCAGGAGGTTCCTGGGGCATCCGAGGCTGAGAAGATAGACCGCGCGCATACAGGTCCTTATTTGATCCTGGCTTTCCAGGAGTCGCCTATCCTGACGCCTTCAGATGATACTTCGATGTTCTTCACGACACCGGCGGCGACGACCCCGATCCTGCGCGTGTTGACAGTGAACTCAAGGTTGTCGGCCTTACCCGTCCAGACGGTCAAAGGCTGATCCGACTCCCAGCTTTTTGACTCGCCTTTCTTGAGAAAACCGGAAAACACCTTCTCGTCGCCCCTGCTTATCTGTATCCAGGACTCTCCCGTGGCTTTGAGAGTGAGTATGACACTGGGGCTTGCTTTCTTGAGGGAGAAAAATGAAGAAACGGGCTTTTTTTCCTGTTCAGGGGCAGTCGTCTGCTTCGCGGATGATGTCCTGACTTCCGCGGCGGTCGAGGGCGGCTGTTTCGCTATCCTGGCCCTCATCATGCCCACAAAAACAAATACAAGCACAACCAGCACCAGCGAAAGCACGCCGATGAGCGCCGTCTGTATCCTTTTATCGGCCAGGATATCGACCGGCTCGCTCTTATCCTCCTGTTTTTTAACGCCGAGGTCGAACTGGCGGCCAGGCACTTTTGAGGATATCGATTCGTACAGCTGTACAACGTTGTCCAAGTCAAGCCCCAGGAACAACGCATATTTCTTCATGAAGCTCTTCACGTAGAGCTTGCCCAGTCTGTCGAATATCCCGTTCTCGATATCCCTTATCACGTTGGGGTGTATGCGGCTCTCACTCGCGGCCTTGTCTACGCTCAACTGCCGTTTTTCCCTGGCCTCGGTGAATATCTTGCCGATCTCTTTAGGCGTTGTCATTTTCCAGCATCTCTTCCACTGTTTCCAGGTCCCCCATGAGTATCTCCCTGGGCTTGGACCCGTTATACGGCCCCACTATGCCCTCTTCCTCCATGATGTCTATCATCCTGGCTGCCCTGGTGTAACCGACCCTCAGCTTGCGCTGCAGCATGGATACTGAAGCCTGCTTGGTGCCCACCACTATCCTGACGGCTTCCCTGTAAAGATCGTCCTTTTCCTGCTCGACACCAAAAGTCTTTGTCTCCTGCTTCTGCACGGCTTCTTCTATGTACTGAGCCCCGGCCTGGGACTTTATGAACTTCACGATGTTCCTTATCTCGCTGTCCTCCACCAGGCTGCATTGCCCGCGTATAAGAGCCGTTTCACCGGGCTCCATGAGAAGCATGTCCCCCCTGCCGAGAAGCTTTTCGGCCCCGTTATGATCTAGGACCGTCCTGGAATCGACTTTTGAGGCTACTTTGAAGGATATCCTCGCCGGGAAGTTCGCCTTTACAACGCCCGTTATGACGTTCACGGACGGCCTCTGGGTGGCAAGTATCATATGGATACCCGCCGCCCGGGAAAGCTGCGCTATACGCATGATCGCGCCTTCGACATCCTGCTGGGCCACCATCATAAGATCGGCCAGCTCGTCGACTATCACGATTATGTAAGGCAGGTTCTCGTCCTCTTCGCCCGTCTTGCTTTTGTACGCGTGGATGTTCCTGACGCCCTTCTCGGCGAATATCTCATAACGCCTCTCCATTTCGGTGACAACCCAGTTCAGGGCCGAAGCCGCTTTTTTGGGGTTTGTCACTATCGGCGATACCAGGTGGGGTATACCCTCGAACATCATGAGCTCCACTCTCTTGGGGTCGACCATGAGAAACTTCACTTCTTCCGGAGAAGAATTAAAGAGCAGCGCGCTTATTATACCGTTAAGGCAGACCGTCTTACCCGATCCGGTAGCTCCCGCTATCAGAAGATGCGGCATCTTCGCAAGGTCTGTGACTATCGGGGTGCCCGATATGTCTTTACCTAGCGCCAGCTTGAGGGTGGAATCCTCGTCGTTGAACTCCTCTGTCTCGATTATGTCCCTGAGAAGGACCAGCTCGCTTTTTTCGTTGGGGACCTCTATGCCTATGGTCCCCTTGCCGGGAAGCGGTGCCACGATCCTGATATTGGATGACCTCATGGAAAGCGATATGTTATCGGCAAGCGAGGTTATCTTGTTGACCTTGGTGCCCACGGACGGTTCCAGCTCGAACATCGTGATGACAGGCCCCCTGTTTATCTCAACGACCTTCGCTTCCACCCCGAAATCCAGGAGCGTCTTCTCCAGTGTAGAGGCCTTCCTCTTGAGGTCCTCCTCCTTTTCCCTGACATTGCTTTTAGAGGCGGCTTTGAGCAGGCTCAGTTCGGGCAGTTTATATTCCTTTTTCTCGCCGGTGGAGCCGTCTGATACGTCCGTTACGCGCGCGGGTTTGACCGCGGTCTTCTGGGGTTTTGACGGAGTGACGATCTTTGGCTCGGGAGCGGCCTGCGCCTTGACCTTAGCGGCGCTCTTCCTGCCGGCGAAAGCGGTGCCGCGCACTTCCTCGACCTGCTTTTTCATGCTTTCCAGTTTTTTGGCTATTTCTTCCCGCGCGGCTTTGAGCTTTCCCCTGCCGGGCGCTTTTTCCCGGGCAGCCGCATCCTGCTTCCCTGGCAGGGCTTCCTTTACGCGGCCCGGCACCTTCGCCGCCGCTTTGTAAGAAGCGACAAGAAGAGGCAGTATAAGGAATTCTGTCGCTATCATGACCGACAGAAGTATCATGGAGATGATGAATACCATGGCCCCGCCCCGGCCGAGATACTCCAGCAGGAACCCCGAGGCCACCGACCCCACCAGGCCGCCCCACATGAAAGACATGGTCCGGCTTGAATCGGCCATCATCGAGAAGATCGAGCTTACCGCGGTGACAAGGACCACGGTGCCGAAGATCTTGAAGGATATCCTCCGAGCCTCGATCTGAAGAAGTCTTGAGACTCCCCATACGAGAATAAGAAGAGGAAAAACGTAAGCCGCCCTGCCTGTGAGGAAAAGCAGCACTCCGCCCACATATGAACCCACGATGCCGGTGGCGTTCTGTGAGACAAGGTTGGGTTTGCTGGAGTAAAAAGAAAGGTCCTGTTCGTTGAAGGTGAATATGCTCAAGAAGAGAAAAAGGCTGACAGCGAACAGAACTACGGCGATTATCTCGTTTTTTCTGACCTGGTCCATGATATCTATCTCACTTAATAAAAAAGAGGCAGCATGCCCCGAGAACGAGGCAATAGGCCCCGAAAATATAAAGCCGCCTTCTTTTCAGCACCCACCATAAGAGGCGCAGGCTGAGAATGCCCGTCACAAAGGCTAAAAACATACCGGCCGCGTAATTCAAGGCGTTCCCGGATACCGCGGCCGCCGCCTCTCGCGAAATGCCCTTGTACAATACCGCGCCCGTTATCGCCGGGATCGACAAAAGAAAAGAGAACCTGAAAGCTTCTTCGGTCCTCATCCCGCTTAAAAGCCCGGTGGATATCGTCATGCCGCTGCGCGATATCCCGGGCAAGAGCGCCAGGGCCTGAGCAAGGCCTACCGCCGCCGAACTTTTCAGGGAGGCAGTATCGCCGAGGCCTTTTCTCACCCGCAAGGCCCCCTCTCCGGCGAACAGGACCAGCCCCGTGGCCATGAGGGTGATGCCAACCTTGCCGGTATCGGTAAAAAAAGCGGTTATCCTGTCCTCAAAGAACAACGCCGCCAGAACGGCGGGCACCGTCCCGACAGCCAGATATAAAAGCCATTCCGTCCTCTTTTGGCGCGCCAGCTGTATGATGTCGCGCCCGAAATAAATAACTACAGCGCCCAGGGTCGCGACATGCAGGCATATATCAAAAAAGATCCCCGGCTGGCTGAAACCGAAAAAACCGTGCACAAGCACCAGGTGCCCCGAGCTCGATATCGGCAGGAACTCGGTGAGGCCCTGCACTATACCCGATACTATCGCCTCGGTCAAAGTCATATGGTCTTTTTTTCAGATGCCGGTATGCCCGAACCCGCCGTGGGCTCTCTGGGTCTGGTTGAGTTCCTCGATCTCCACGAACTCCGCCCGGGTCACTTCCCTTATGACCATCTGCGCGAGCCTCAGCCCGCGCCTGATGGCGAAATCCTCTCTCCCGAGGTTGATGACTATAAGATTGAGAAGCCCCCGGTAATCGCTGTCGATGGTGCCCGGGGTGTTCACGAGCGTGATGCCGTGCTTCAGCGAAAGTCCGCTTCTCGGCCTGATCTCGGCTTCATAGCCTTCGGGCAGTTCAATGTAGATGCCGCAGGATATGAGCTTTATCTCTCCCGGTGAGATGATGGTATCGCTCTCGACGTCGGCGTAAAGATCGACCCCGCTGGAGCCGCTTGTCGCGTATGTCGGTATCGGAAGGTCCCTGGCGCTTTCCTTGCGCTTTATGTTAACTCTTATCGTCTTCACTCTTGGCCTGTTCGCCGCCCTCGCCGCCTTCTTCAGCCTGCTTCATGCTCAGGTTTTTACGCCCCTGCTCGTCTATCTTGATGAGCTTTACCTTGACTTCCTGGCCTTCTTTGACCACGTCGGCTACTTCCTTTACGTAGTTGCTTGAAAGCTCGGAGACGTGTATAAGGCCTTCCTGCCCGGGCAGGAACTCGCAGAAAGCGCCGAAATTCATCAATTTGGTTATCTTCCCGTCGTAGATCTTGCCGACTTCCGGCTCGGCTGTTATGTTCTTCACCCATTCAACCGCCTTGTCGAGCGATTCCTTGTCGGCCGAAGCTATCTGGCACGATCCGTCGTCCTCGATGTTGATATCGGCCCCGGTCTCGGCGATTATCTTCCGTATCATCTTGCCGCCCGGGCCTATCACGTCGCGTATCTTATCCTGGTGGACCATTATCGTCACTATTCGCGGGGCGTTGGGAGCCACTTCTTTCAACGGCTCTTTTATTGTCCCGCCCATGTGATCAAGTATCGCCAGGCGCGCCTTCTTGGCCGCCTTGAAAGCGTCGGCGAGTATCTCGTAGCTTATGCCCTTGATCTTCAGGTCCATCTGGACGGCTGTAACGCCGTCTTTGGTCCCGGCCACTTTGAAGTCCATGTCGCCGTAATGGTCCTCGACCCCGGCTATGTCGGTCAGTATCACGTGGTCGTCCCCGTATTTGATGAGGCCCATCGCGATACCCCCCACGGCCTCGGGCATGGGGACCCCGCTGGCCATAAGTGACAAGCTTCCGGCGCAGACGGTAGCCATGGAACTGGACCCGTTGGACTCAAGTATCTCCGAGACCAACCTGACCGTGTAGGGGAACTCCTCTTTGGCCGGGACAAGGGGCCTGAGCGCCTTTTCCGCCAGGGCGCCGTGGCCTATCTCCCTCCTGCCGGGGCCTCGCACCGGCTTGACCTCCCCCACGCTGAACGGCGGGAAATTGTAATGAAGCATGAAGGTCTTGTATCCCTCGCCCTTAAGGGTCTCTATCCTCTGTTCGTCGGAGCTGGTGCCGAGAGTGGTGACAGCCAGAGCCTGCGTCTCCCCGCGGGTGAAAAGGCCGGACCCGTGGGTCCTCGGGAGAACGTTGATCGCGGACTGGAGCTGTCGTATCTGGTCGAACGCCCTGCCGTCGACGCGCTTCTTGTTCTTTACTATGTACTCCCTTACTGTCTCCTCGTCGGCTTTTTCCATCGCGAGAGCGACGTCCGCCTCCAGCGTTTCGCTGCTTTCGGGGTCCTCTTCCTCTATGAGCTGTTTTTTAAGCTCTTCGTGCGCCTCTATGCGTTTCTGCTTTTCAGGCAAGAGATGTATCTCAAGAAGTTTTTTGCCGGACTTCTGTTTTATCTTCTCGTATAGATCCTCCCTGACCTCCTTAAAGGAAATGTCCTCCCTCTTGGGCTTGCCTGCCTTTTCGCGGAGCTGCCTCTGTATGTCCAGGAGGGGCTTGAGCGCCTCGTGGCCGAATTTTATCGCCTCCTGAACTTTTTCCTCAGAGACCCTGTCCGCGCCGGCCTCGAGCATGATCACGCTTTCATCGTTGGCCACCACCACGACGTCGAGCTTGCTTTCCTCGAGCTCGCCGAAGGTCGGGTTAGCCGTCAGTTTATCGTTAATAAGGCCCACCCTGATCCCGCCTATGGGGCCGTTGAAAGGGATATTCGATATAGTGAGCGCGGTCGATGCCCCGATAAGGGCAAGTATATCGGAATCGTTCTTCCCGTCCGAAGAGAGCACGGTGGCCATCACCTGGACCTCGTTGAGCATCCCTTTCGGGAAAAGCGGCCTGATAGGCCTGTCTATCATCCTGGCGGTCAGTATCTCTTTCTCCGTGGGCCGCCCTTCTCTTTTAAAAAATCCTCCGGGTATCTTACCCGCCGCGAAGGTCTTTTCCTGGTATTCGACCGTCAACGGGAAAAAACTAAGGCCTTCCCGGGGCTGCTTTGAACAGACGCAGGTGACCAGCACCATGGTGCCGCCGCATGTAACCGTCACGGCGCCGTCCGCCTGTTTGGCGAGTATACCTGTCTCAATTATAACTTCTTCATTGCCAAGTTTTGCTTTTACCTGTTCCACTTTTACCTGTCTTTCTGCTTGAATATTACGGCTTCAGATGAATAAAAACCGGGCCGGAACTACTTCCTCAGCCCAAGTTTCTTGATGAGCGAGAGATACTTCTCGTTATCGTGTGATTTCAGATAACTTAAAAGCTTTCTCCTCTTGTTGACCAGCATAAGCAGGCCCCTTCTTGAATGGAAATCCTTCTTGTGTTTCTTGAAATGTTCCGTCAATGTGGCTATCCGTTCGCTCAAAAGGGCTATCTGCACCTCTGGAGAACCCGTATCACTATCATGCTGTTTGTAAGTATCGATAATTTCCTGTTTTTTTGTCTTTACAACTGACATCTTCTTTTTCACCTCCTTCTTCTCGTAATATATCGCTCTATAACGCTTGAAGTCGCTGTTACGATTTTTAGTATATTAGCACATATATATATATTTGTAAATAGGCTAAGGAAGTAAGTAGCGTCAAAATGATAGGGCGCTTCCGAATATGTCATTCCGAGTGAGGCCGAAGGCCGAATCGAGGAATCTATTACAAGTTCTTTGACTACTTCCCGTAAAAGATCTCTCGACTCGCTCGCCTTCGGCTCACTCGCTCGAGATGACACCTCGAAAGTGCCCAAAATATGTTACATTATCAGAGGTCCGGCCGGAACCGGCAGAGGAAGGGTCAGAGATACTTGTATCTTTTGATCCTGGAAAGCACTTTTTCGCTTGAAAGGAACGTTTCCGCCTTACGAATATCATTGTGTATCTGTGACTTGAGCTTTTCCACGCTTTTAAAATGTTTTTCACGTCTCAGCCTTTTAATGAAAAATATTTCCAGGGCCTTTCCATAGAGCTGGTCGCTGAAATCCATCAGGTGGACCTCAATGTGAGGTTCCTTTCTCTTTTTTAACCTCGTGCCGTAAAACGTGGGCTTGTACCCCACGTTCAATACACCGTCAAAAAGCTTGCCGTCGACGTCTATCTTGACGGCGTATACTCCGGGAGGCGGTATGACCTCCTGATGAGGGTCTATGTTAGCGGTAGGGACGCCGAAAGCCCCTCCGCGCCTGTCGCCTCTCACTACCGTTCCAAGTATGGAAACCGGGCGCCGCAGGAGCTTTTCGGCCCTTTCGATCCTGCCGGAGGTTATAAGGCGGCGCAGCCAGGTGCTGCTCACGATCCTGCCGCCCTGCCTGACCGGCTCCACCGTCATAACGTCTATCCCGGACGCTTTGCCCGCTTCTTTGAAAGTCCTTACGTCGCCGCTTTTGCCCTTGCCGAAATAGAAATTACTTCCGACAAAGACCTTTTTCGCCCCCATCACTTTAAGGACTTTCTCGATGAAATCCTCCGGACTCATGCCGGCGATCGAGGGCGTGAACTTTATTATCACGGCGGCGTCAAGGCCCATCTTCTCGAATATGAACAGCCTGTGCTCGAGCGACATAAGCCGCGGCGGCGTCTTCCCCGGAGCCAGTACCGTTTGAGGATGGGGATCGAACGTGACCACGGCCTTGTCGCTGCCGGGCGCCCGGCAGTTCAGGACCTTTTTAATTACACGCTTGTGCCCCAGATGGATGCCGTCGAATATGCCTATGGCGACCACGGGATCCTTGAGTTTTTTATCGAGATCCCTGTACCCGTATAATATTCTCATAGAGCTCTTCTTTTCGAAGTTCCTTAAGCCGAGAGACGGAGACCGCGCGGTCAAGCGTGAAAGATCCTGACCTGGTGCGGCAAAGTTCCGTGAGATGGGCGCCGCAGCCGAGTTTCTCGCCTATATCATCGGCTATCTGCCTTATGTAAGTGCCCTTGCTGCAGACGACCCTGAAATCCACGAAAGGTATATCCATTCCCGTGACCTCGATCGCGCTTATCATGATCTTCCTGGGCTCCCTCTTGACCTGCCGGCCCTTCCGGGCCATCTTGTAAAGCTTCCTGCCGCCTATCTTTTTAGCGGAAAACATCGGAGGGACCTGGTAGACCTCTCCCCTGAAATCCTTGAACACGTCCCTGATCCGTTCTTCCGACGGCATAGCTTCGCCGCCGGAGATGACCTTTCCCTGGCTGTCGCCGCTGTCGGTCCTCTGGCCGAGCTTCATCCTTGCGGTGTATTCTTTGTCCTCGTTCAGGAAGGTCCCGGAAAGCTTGGTGGCCCTGCCGAGCAGGATGAGGAGAACCCCTGTCGCGTTCGGGTCGAGAGTCCCGGCATGTCCCGCTTTTCTTATGGAGAATCTTCTGCGGACGAGGTCCACCACATCGTGGCTGGTCATACCCTTTTCCTTGCCGACGATCAGAACACCCGCCGGATCGCCCGATCCGTTATCCGTATATGTATTGTCAGCAAGCATCTTCAAGCGCTTTTTTTACCTCGGCCAGCACGTTCTTCGAAGCCTCCTCGATCCCGCCTTTAAGCAGGCAGCCCGCGGCCTGTTTGTGCCCGCCGCCGCCGAACGTGGCGGCGACCTCGTTCACGTTTATCCTTCCCTGCGACCGGAAACTCACGTTAACGCTTCCTTCGGGGTCTCCCGCTTCCTTGAAGAAAAGCGCCGCCTCAACGCCTTTTATGGACCGGGGATAGTTTATGAACTCATCCGTGGATACGGAATCCACCCCCTCCTCACCGTACATCTTCCTCGTAAGGAACATGTAAGCGAGCTTTCCGCCGGACTCCACCTTGAGCGTGGTCAGCGCCCTGCCCAGAAGCCTGACCTCGGGCAGGGACCTCTTTTCGAATATCTCGCCGTGGACGGCTTTCGGGTCGACCCCCAGCCGTATAAGTTCCCCCGCGACACGGTGTGTTTCCCGGCTGGTGTTGGAATAATTGAACATCCCGGTGTCGGTCACGATGGCGGTATAGATGATAACGGCCAGATCCTTGTCGATCTCCACTTCCGCCTTCTCGGCGAGCCTGAAAAGCATCTCGCCGACCGAGCTTGCTTGCGGCTCCACCCAGTTCACGTCGCCGAAATACTCGTTGCTGACATGATGGTCTATATTGACCACGAGGGGCGCCCGCTCGAGGCCCCCCGACACTCTTCCCACTCTTTCCTTTACCGGGCAGTCCAGGACGACCGCCGCCCCCGGGGTAAGATCCGCCGGGAGGCTTTTCATGACCAGTTCGGCCCCCGGCAGGAACATGAGATTGTCCGGCACGACGTCATGGTCCACGATACACGCTTTCTTTCCCAGCTTTTTAAGGATATTGCGCACGGCGAGCTGGCTCCCGATGGAGTCCCCTTCGGGGTTGACGTGCGCCGTTATCAGAAAATCGTCTTTTTCCCTGAAAACCTCGATGACCTTATCAACGCCGTTATTTTTCATCTTCATTCCTTTCCGGCGGACCTTCGGGCCCGTTAAAAAGTTCGTCTTCTATCTTCTGGAAAAGGCTGTCCACGGACTCCTGCCTCTTTTCAGCCGTGTCCTCCCTGAAAGATATCCGCGGCATCTTCTTCATGGGCAGCCTCCTTGAAAGCTCACCCCTAATAAAACCGCTGGCGCTTTTAAGGCCCCTTGCGGCTTCGCTTCCGCCGGGCCCCTCATCGGGGATAACGTAAAATATCTTCGCCAGCGTCATGTCCCTGGTCACCTCCACGGACGTTATTGTCACGTGCTCTATCCGGGGATCGTTTATCTCCTCCTGGAGTATCAGCGTTATCTCCCTTTTCAGCGCCTCGTCTATCCTGCTCATCCTGTCCGTCATCTCAACCACTCCTCGTGAACGCCCGGAGGCGTTATATGATCTCCGTATAACGGTCAAGCACCGTCAATCTCCTCTGGCCCCCTATGAAATCGGCTGTCTTATCCATGCCGCTGGAAAGATGTTTTTTGCTGTTGGATACCGACGCCAGGGCGATCACCGCCTTCTGCCACTTATCCATCTCGTCCACTTCGGCCACCGAAACGTTGAACCTTTTCCTCAGCTTTTCCTTAAGCGTGTTCAGAACGCTCCGCTTGTCCTTGAGCGACATGCAGCCGTTCAGGTGAAGAGTTACCACCAGTACGCCTATGTTCATCTTTTACCGCTTATAAGCTCGCGCATGTAACGCAGTTCGTCTTTTTTCGCCGGGAGTTTCCCGTCCAGCTTCCTGTAAAGGATGCTTCTTAGTATCTTCTTGTACCTGGGGCCCGGGCGGATCCCCTCTTTCCTTATATCATCCCCTTTTATTTTAAGCTTTGTCCCGTTGTATTCGCTGAAAAATCTCTTTATGCGTCTTCTGGCTGATGATGACCTTGTCCGCGCCATGGCGCACAAGGTGACCTCGTGCGACAGCGGCTCGAGTATAGAATATACCCGGCTCGGCGGTATTCTTTTCCTGGAAGACAGATTCCGTATTGCCCGGCCGGCTTTTCTCTTATATGACCTGAGCCTGAGGCTTTCGCTTCTGGTGAACACGAACTTCCCCAGCACTTCCTCAACCTGGTCCGCCGTGAGCTTGTCCAGCAGGACCATGAGGTTCATCAGCCACACATCGAGCTGCCTTTTTCCCGCGGCATGGGCCATGTACCACCTCACGCATTTCCTTATCTCCCTGAAAGTCCCTCCGATGTTGGTCTTGAGAACAAGCTCGGGATGTATGAAACGCAGCTCGTGCAGCTGACGCATCCTGAAAACGGCTTTCTCCGGGTTCCTTTCCTTGAGTATCAGGATCAGCTCGTCCCGTATCCGCTGGTTCTCGGTCCTGCGGAACATCTCCCGCTTAACCGCGTGTTCTATGAGATACTCCGTGTGCTTTTCGATCTTAAAGCCGAACCTCTGTTCGAACCTTACGGCCCTGAAAATACGCGTGGGGTCGTCGATAAAGCTCCTGTCATGGAGTATTCTGATGACACCTTTCCGGAGATCCTTCATGCCGCCGAAAAAGTCCACAAAAAGCCCGAAGTTCTCCCTGTTGACGTTCACGGCCATGGCGTTTATCGTAAAATCCCTCCGGTAGAGGTCCTCCCTCAGAGAGCTGAACTCGACCGTGGGCAGGGCCGCCGGCCTTTCGTAGACCTCTTTTCTCGCCGTGGCTATATCTATCTTGAACTTGTTGTCAGGGTTCAGCGGTTTCCCCAGCCACCCCGGCCAGGCTCTTACAAGTGTGCAGGTCCCGAACTTTTTGTGGACCACAAGCGACCCTCCCAGTTTTTCGCCCAGGATCCTGCCGAACTTGATCGCGTTGCCCTCCACGACTATATCCAGGTCGTAGTTCTCTTTTCCGAGGATGATATCACGTACGAAGCCGCCTATCAGAAAGGCCTTCACTCCCAGCTCGTCCGCCTGGGCCCCTATCAGCCTTATTTCCTCCATGAGTTTCCGGGGAAGGATCTTCCTCATCCTGGCGGATATGTCGGAGGTCCTGGCCTTTTCCCCAATTGTACCCGGGAAAAAACCTTTATAGACAGTTTTGAGGACATCGTTCCTGGTGATTATGCCGACAAGCTTATCGCCCTTTATAACGGGGACGCGGCCCTTGTCCCTGTCCACCATTATCTTTTTTATCTCAAAAAGAGGCGTCTCAGGGGCCGCGGTCACAAGCGGCGTGGCCATGTAGCCCTTGACCCTGGAATGGCCCATGCCGTGCTTCAGCGCCTTTTTGATATCCCCGAGGGTTATCATGCCGGCCGGCTCGCCTTCCTCGTTCAGGACGGGAGCTCCCTTGTGGCCGAAACGCTCAAGCTTCTTCTTGACCTCGCTGACCTTTTCCTCCTGGGACACCGTCTTCACGGGATAATTCATTATATCGGCGGCGTATGTCTCCGGGCGAGTCATGGTCCTCAGGTATCCAAGTATATCCGCCACGAGCCGCTCATAAGAGCGGTCCTCGACCCTCGCGCTCGCGGCGCTGGAATGGCCGGCCCCGTTGAAATGACCCAGGAGCTTGTTGACGTCTATCGGCTCCACCCTGCTCCTGGCCAGGACCTTGATACGGCCTTTTGACTCGAACATGGCGAACAATACCGGAAAATTCTCCACGTCCTGGAGCTTGTGCACAACGGTACCCATCTCCCCGTCAAGATGGCCCGAGTCGACGTGCGCGAATGCGACCTCAACTCCGTTGACGTCCTCGACGCGCATGGACTGGAGAAGGTGTATAAGGGTTGAAAGCTCCGCGCTGCTTAGCTCCCTGTTAAGATAAGAAGAGACCGCGTTGAGGTTAGCCCCCTGTTCAAGCAGCCTGCTTACCATGTCCACTTCAAGTTTTGTTGTGGTGGTATACGACAGCGAACCGGTCTCCTCGTATATGCCTAGCAGCATCAATGTCGCTTCCAACGGTGTCAGGTTGAGCCTGCCTTTTTTGTCAAGTATCTCAAGAAGTATCGAAACGGTGGCCCCGACCTCCTTGAAAACGTCCTTATCGCCCTTTATATCGGACCTTGTCCTCGGGTGATGGTCGTAAATATGGACCTTGAGGCCTTTCTTCCCCAGAAGGTCCGCGGCTGTTCCTATCCGCGAGCGGTGGCGGTTATCAACTATCACCAGCCGGTCCACGTCGTCCATCCTGCAGGTCTTTTCGTCCTCTATCCTGACCTTATCCTTTATGAGGGAAAGAAAATTGCGGACGGACTTTTCCTGCGAACCGGGCAGGAGGAGCCTCGCGCCGGGGTAGAGCTTGCCGGCCGCCACGAGCGAGCTCAAAGCGTCGAAATCCGCGTTCCTGTGCGTTACTATAAGGTCCATTTTATGACTACGCTCTCGGGTGGAACCGCTCGTGTATCTTCTTCAGCTTCTCCTTGTTCACGTGCGTGTATACCTGCGTCGTGGAGATATCCGCGTGCCCCAGCATCTCCTGCACGCCCCTGAGCTCCGCGCCGCCCTCGAGAAGGTGCGTGGCGAAGGAGTGCCTGAGGGTGTGGGGCGTGATATGTTTTTTTATGCCGGCTTTCCCGGCGTATTTCTTTATGATCTTCCAGATGCTCTGCCTGGAGATCTTCCTCCCGAGCCTTGAAAGAAAAAGGTGGTCGTCGGCGCCCTTCCCGGCCAGCTTGGGCCTTACGCTCTTCAGGTATCTCGAAACCGCCTTTTCCGCCAGCTTGCCCAGGGGGACTATCCTTTCCTTGCCCCCCTTGCCCGAACACTTTACGAAACCGGCCTCCAGATTGACGCTCGTCTTTCTGAGATCGCCGACCTCCGAGACGCGCAAGCCGGCCGCGTACATGACCTCTAGTATCGCGCTGTCCCTAACGCCCATCCATCCCCTTGACTCCGGGGCGTCAAGCAGCCTGGACACCTCTTCCCTGGTCAGCACATCCGGTATGTTCTTCCATGTTTTCGGCGTCTCCACGACCGCCGCGACGTTCTCCTTAACGACCTGTTCCGCCACCATGAACTTCCAGAAGGTCTTGAGGGCCGCGAGGTTCCTGGCGATCGTGGAGGTCGACAGGCCCCGGTCCTTCAGGTACATCAGAAAATCGACAATGTCCTCCCTTTTAACGGAAGCGGCGTCCTTTTTCCGTTTTTTCATATACGCCGCGAACTTGTCGAGGTCGCGGGTATAGGACTCCATCGTGTTGCGGCTCACGCCGCGCTCCACTTCAAGGAAGTATATGAACTGTTCTATGTGCTCTTTCATAGCGTTCAAAGAGGCTGTCATCCCTTGACTTCTTTGCTATACGGTCAAGCGAACAGCTTCCTCCTCCCAGTTCTTACCCCTCCGCCCGGTGTGGATCCTCCCATCCGGAACATTCCCATATGCTTCCTTACAGGACATGGGGGTGTTCCTGCTGGGCCCCTCCGCCCGGTGTGGATCCTCCCATCCGGAACACCCCCATGTCCTGTATTCCAAGCTTCAATCTCCCGGCTCCCCGCTAATAAAAGCGCTTCTCGTGGCCGATGGTCGTCTCGGGGCCGTGTCCGGGATAGACCTTTACTTCGTCCGGCAGCACGAACAGCTTCTCCCGGATAGAGGAAACAAGGGCCTCGTGATCCCCGCCGGGTATGTCGGTCCTGCCGATCCCTTCGCGAAAAAGCGTATCCCCCGAGAACAGCACGTCGCCGCACAAGGCGCATATGCCCCCCGGCGAATGGCCCGGGGTATGTATCACCCTGAACTCAGCGCCCCCAAGATCTATGACGTCGCCGTCCCTCAAAAGCTTCCCCACGGCGGGCTGGTCTATCCGCTCTTCAAGCATGAAAGAAAGGTTCCTCGCGGGATCGCTGAGGCAGGGGGCGTCAAGCTCGTGTATGTAGACCGGATAGCCGTAAGAAGCGTCGCCCGCGATGTGGTCGGCGTGGCCGTGGGTGTTCAGAACGCAGGCCACCTCTATACCCTCTTCTCTTATTACCTTAGCCGCGTCGTCTGAATGCTCCGCGGGGTCGATGAGCATGCCCTTGCCGGACCCGGGCTCCCAAACCAGATAACAGTTCGTGGACAGGGGGCCGAGAACGAACCTATTTATCCTGAGAGGACCGGTCATCCGATTTTGTCCTGAACTCGGGCGCTATATAGTCGCCCATATCCCTGTAAGAGTAACCCCTCTTGACCTCTTTGCCGAGAAGGTCGATCTTTCTTCTTATCCTGGTGAGGTTGCCGGGGGTGATCTTCTCGGACTTCATCCTTTTTTCGATGACGGTCATCTCATCGATGATCTTCCCGAGCGGCTCGGCCTTCTCATCCACCAGCATATTCCTCATATCGATGAGGTTCGAGACTTCCTGTTCTATCGCGACCGTGCGTTTTTTATAATTCGGGGTCTCTATAGAGGAGGTCTGCTGGAGCAGTGAAAGCAGCTCCCTGTGCCAGCTTTTCCAGTAAATATAACGTTTTGTGTAAAGGTCCAGGGTGGGATGAGCGTCGTACTGGCGCACCTGGTAATAACGCTGCGCCCGGGGCTCCTCTTTCTTTTTCCTCACGAACTTGTCCTTGAGATCCGCGCAGCCCGAAAGAACGATAGCCGCGGCCGCGGCCGACAACAAAATAATAGTTGTTCTCCTCTTCATGCCTCTCCTTGTTTTTTATCCCGTACGGGTAACTCCTACCTTCCCCGCGTAAGCCTGTCACCCAGGTATTCCGGCAAACCCGCTTTTATTATGCTCTCCCTGGCTGACGTCACGTCATACTCCACGCGCCTGAACTCCACCTCTTTCCTCTCAGGATCGTACACGCAGTAACAGGCGCGGTTGTCGCCGTCCCTGGGCTGGCCCACGCTTCCCACGTTGACTATGTATTTCAAACCCTTCTCCATCCTCAACCTGCGCTTATACGAGGAGTAATATACCTTCCCCTCCCTCAGGGTGAAGAACCCGGGAACATGAGAATGGCCCAGGAAGCATACGTTGTTATCCATTGCCTCGAAAGTGTGCATCGCTTTCGCGCCGGTGTCCATGTACATGAACTCTTCCGGAGAATGCAGCGTGCCGTGGACCACAGTGATATCGTCATCAATGATCACCATGGGCAAAGCCTCGAGAAACCCCCTGGATCCGGAAGAAAGCCTGCTTCTTGTCCAGCGGACGGCCTCTTTCGCCCATTCGTTGAAACAGTTGATGTCCGCGGCGCCTGCCGCCGCGGCGTCATGGTTCCCCATGACGCATCTCGCCCCCAGTGACAGGGTCATATCCACGCACTCGTTGGGCTCGGCCCCGTACCCTACCACATCACCGGCGCAGAGGATCGCGCTCTCCCCGCCGGGAAAAGTCCCGGCGACCGACCGGAACGCGGGCAGGTTCGCGTGAATATCCGAGATGAGGACGTATTTCATCTTTAAAACCTTATCTCGAACGTGGAGAACTCGCCGCGCGACGGCTCCCACTTGACCCTCGAGTCGCCGATATAGCCTCGCATGTTCTCGTTGATCGATCCAAGGAATTCTTCCAGGCGGGTCTTGCTGCCCTCGCAGACTATTTCGACGTTCCCGTTGGACAGGTTCCTGACGAAACCCGTGAGGGCCATGCCCCTGGCTATTCTCTCGGTGATGAACCGGAAGCCTACCCCCTGGACGTTACCGCTGTACAGAACATGGATCCTCTCGGTCTGATTCATAGCCGGGTTTATGGTCGGGGCGCTGGGATTTGAACCCAGGACCTCCACGTCCCGAACGTGGCGCGCTAGCCAAACTGCGCTACGCCCCGATAATTTGACGATATATTACCACCGCGCCCTAAAGGCGTCAATCCGTATCGTGTTACTCGTAACTCCAGTCCTTCTCGATCGCTCCTGAATGGTCGGTATCTTCCATGAAGAACTCGGGCTCATCCAGTATGGGCTTATAATCGGCCGGTATGGGCACTGGAAAGGTCGCCACTTCATATACCCCCACGGCGCAGCGCTTGACGGTATCAAAAGCCCCTTTAAGAACGCCCCAGGTCATGCCTGCGAAAATACCGCTCTCGGCGTTGGCATCCCCCATGCCTTTGGGCAGCTCTAAAGGACACGTGGCCACGTTCGCCACTCCCCTGCCCAGCTTTTTTACGGGGCCGTCCGCGGCCGAGGCCTGATAAGATAACAACAATATTATCGCGATAAACAGAACCAGTGCTTTTTTCATCATATCCCCCTTAGCGTATCGCGGACTAAATAAATCCTTTTTCCCTTAAAACGTCTTCGGTGATAGCGGCCTTCCTGTGTTCCTTGACGGCGTATTTGGCCATAATATCAAATTCCAAGTTAACATAATCTCCGGTTTTTTTCAATTTCAATGTTGTGTTTTCGATAGTATGGGGTATAAGGAATATTTTCAGCGCGTCGCCGGTAAGCCGGCCGACCGTCAGACTTACGCCGTCCACGGCCACTGACCCCCTCGGAACGAGGTATTTACGGTCTTCCGCCAGAACGTTTATCTCAAGCGTCCAACCCTCCGGCGTCTTCCTGTTGCTTTTTACGCGCCTTTCGCGATCGACATGCCCTGAGACCATATGGCCGCTCACGTTATCGCCCATTTTCAGAGGACCTTCGAGGTTGACGGCATCCCCGGGTCTCAGCCTTTTAAGGTTTGTTTTCAGAAGCGTATTGCCCACCACGTCAAACATCAATCCCCCGTCCCGTCCGGTCAAGCTGAGACAGACTCCGTTGACGGCCACGCTGTCGCCCGTTTTCAGCGAGGCGCCCACATCCCCGCAGCCTACGACCAGCCGCGCGGTATCGCCCTTTTTAGAAAAGCTCTCTACTTTTCCTAATTCCGCTATTATCCCGGTGAACATCCGTTATCCTCATTTTTTCCTTATTAAGCCCCTTATGAATACGTCATCCCCTGACCTCGCCAGCAGAATATCTTCCAGGTCCAGAGCCCGTGATATATCTGAAGCGCCAAGCCCCTTTACCGAGGAATACGGACCGCCTATCACTTTGGGGGCGATGAACACAAGCACCTCATCTATAAGGGAACCGTCCAGAAGGCTCCCCAACAGTGCGCCTCCGCCTTCGGCGAATACGCTTACCATTTCCTCGCGCGCCAGCCGCCTCAACATCGCCTTAAGGGGAACTCGGCCCTTCCGCGCGCGGAACTTGATCACTTTTACGTTATCCAGAGCGCTGAATTTTTTTATTCTTGAAGCGGGAGCCAGGCCGGTCGCGGCGATGATCACCGGCGATCTATTCCTCGTTTTTATTATGTTCGACTCCAGCGGCGTCCTTAAGCGGCTGTCGACTATGACCCGGCTGAAAGCGCATGGCCCCCTCTTCCCGTCAAGAAGGAACGGGTCGTCCGCCAGCACCGTGTTTATCCCGACGATGACCGCGTCGCTGCCGGAGCGGAGGCTCCTGGCGAATTTCCGCGAGGGAGCGGATGATATCCATTTGGACGTGCCGTTCCTCGCGGCGGTCTTGCCGTCGATCGACTGGGCTATCTTGACCGCGACATAAGGCATGCCGGAGGTGATGTATTTTATGTACTTGCGGTTGAGCCTGGCGGCCTCGGATGAGCACGGCCCCAGCCGCACGGGAATACCCGCCTTTTTAAGTTTCCTAATGCCTTTGCCTGAAGCGAGCGGGTTGGGGTCCTTCATGGCTATTACAACAGACTTGATACCGCTCCGGATTATGGCTCGGGTGCAGGGCGGGGTCCTGCCGTGATGATCGCAGGGCTCAAGCGTGACGTACATTTCCGCGCCGGCGCATTTTGGGCCGGCGGCCCTGATCGCCTCCACTTCCGCGTGCGCGAGGCCGGCCCTGCGGTGATACCCCCTGCCGACTATCCTGCCGCGCTTTACTATCACGGCGCCTACCATAGGGTTCGGGTAGGTCCTCTCCCGGGCCCTGGCCGCGAGTTCAAGCGCCAGGTTCATGTATTTCAGGTCCTTTTTTTTCATGCCGTACGAGCGCGGCCCTTCCGCTTTTTATCTCCGCGCGTCAAGTTCCGTATTTTTTCGGATTCCCCGCGAAGCGCTTCCACCACATCGTAACCGACCCTTACCTTGCCTATAAGGATCTTTCCGGGACCCATGCCGTGGCAATCCGACCCCCCCGTCACAAGAAGCCCCATCTTTTCGGCTATTTTCAGGTATCTGTCGTTTGCTGAAGGCCGGTGTTTGGTATGGTACACCTCAAGCCCCCTGAGGCCGGCCTCGACAAGGTCCGGGATATCCTCATCACCGCCCATGGTGGCCGGGTGGGCGAGAACAGGCACGCCCCCGGCCTTTTTTATAAGGTCTATGGCTTTTCTGTAATCCAGCCTCTCGTGCTTTACGTGGCACGGCTTGCCGTCCCCTATGTACCTGTCGAAAGCCTCGTTCAGGTCCCTTACCGCGTTGCGCTCCAGCATCAGCCGCGCCAGATGAAGCCTCCCCACGGTACCCTTCTCGGCCATGGCAAGCGCGTCTTCAGCCGGTATATCTATGCCTTTTCCCGAGAGAAGCCGGACCATCTTTCTCATCCTCCGCTCCCTGTTCCGGCGAAGCCTTTCGAACGTCTCGAGGAGCCTCCTGTTCTTATGATCCATGAAATATCCAAGTATATGGATCTCTTTTTCCCCTTTCGCGGCGGATATCTCCACCCCGGGGACCACTTCAACACCTGTGCCTTTCGCCGCCCTCATCGTCGGGGCGATGCCTCCCACGCAATCGTGATCGGTCACCGCTATTACTTTCAGACCCAGCTGGACGGCCTTTTCCACTACCTTTTCCGGCGAGAACATGCCGTCGGAATAGGTCGTATGCACATGAAGATCAGCGATCCCCTGTCCTTTTTCTCTGCCCATTTAACACCGTCATTCTTTCCCGCGGGAGGAAGACTCCCGTTCATCGGACTTGCTTATCTTGTCCAGTATGCCGTTAACGAACTTCCCGGAATCCTTGTCGCCGAATTTTTTCGCCATCTCTATCGCCTCGTTTATGGCGACCTTCGGCGGAACCTGGTTTGAGTGAAGCAGCTCGAAAGAAGCTATCCGGAGAATATTCCTGTCTATGGTCGCCATCCTGTCGAGCTCCCAGTTGTCGGCGTACTTGGATATAACGCTGTCCAGTTCGTCTTTCTTCGACGCTACTCCCAGGACAAGGAACTCCGCGAAATCCCTGACGCTCTCTTCCTTTTCCCCGGTGTTCTGCCAGTATTTGCGCAGGGCCTCTTCAAACCCCTCTTTTGTTATTTCGTCCGCGTACAGCACTTTAAGCGCTATCTCGCGCGACAATGTCCTTTTTCTCATTTCCTTCCCCTGTGTTAAACAGCCGCGTAAAGGCTTGTCATCTCTATGGCCGTCATGGCCGCGTCCCTGCCCTTGTTACCATTCTTCGTGCCGGCCCTGTCAAGCGCCTGTTCGAGGTTATCTGTCGTGATAACGCCGAACACGCAGGGGATCTCGCTTTCCATCCCGACCTTCGCCACGCCTTTTGCGGCCTCGCTGGCTATAAAATCAAAATGCGGCGTTTCGCCCCTTATTATCGCCCCCAGGCAGATCACGGCGTCGTATTTCCCGGACGCGGCCATCCTCCCGGCCAGCATGGGTATCTCGAACGACCCCGGCACCCACACCGCCGAAACGTCCTCTTCTTTCACCCCGTGCTTGATGAGGGTATCCACGGCGCCCTCCAACAGATTGGACGAGACGAACTCGTTGAAACGCGACACCACTATGCCGAACTTCTTACCCTTGGCTATCATGCTGCCTTTGATGATCTTTGACCCTTTCATTTTTTCCACCTCCGATTTTTAAACATGCCTGAGTTTATGTCCCAACCGCTTTTTTTTCACGCGCAAATAATTTTTGTTGCCTTTCCCGGGCTTGATCTCCAGCGGGACCCTTTTAGTTACCCGCAGCCCGTATCCCCTGAGGCCCACTATCTTCCTCGGGTTATTGGTAAGCAGCCTTATCTTCTTCAGCCCCAGGTCGGCCAGTATCTGGGCCCCTATGCCGTAATCCCTGAGATCGGCGTTGAACCCGAGTTTTTCATTGGCCTCCACGGTGTCGTACCCCTGGTCCTGCAGCTGGTAGGCCTTGAGTTTGTTGAATATGCCTATGCCCCTTCCCTCCTGGGACAGGTAAAGAAGGACGCCTTTCCCTTCCTTGTTTATCTTTTTCATGGCCTGTTCAAGCTGCTCGCCGCAGTCGCATCTTCTGGAATGGAAGACGTCGCCGGTCAGACACTGGGAATGGACTCGCACCAGGACCTCCCCTTTTCTGATGTCGCCTTTAACGAGGGCCAGGTGCTGGTAATCGTCGACCATGGACTTGTAGGCTATAAGGTCGAATTCGCCGTAAGGGGTGGGCAGCTTAGTGACAGCCACCTTCTCGATGAGATGTTCCTTCTCCCTCCTGTATCTTATGAGGTCCTCTATGGCGCAGATCTTCAACCTGTGCTTCGCGGCGAACTTCATCAGGTCTGGCATCCGGGCCATCGACCCGTCCTCGTTCATTATCTCGCATATCACGCCTACCGGCTTCTTGCCGGAGAGTTTCATGAGGTCCACGCTGGCTTCGGTATGGCCGGCCCTCACGAGTACCCCTCCCGGTTTGGACCTCAGGGGGAACACGTGGCCCGGCTTAACGAAATCCTGTAAGGTCGAAGCCTCTTCGGCCAGCAGCTTGATGGTGCGCGCCCGGTCGTGGGCGGATATACCTGTGGTAATGCCGCGTGCGGAGTCAACAGATACCGCCCAGGCCGTCTTGTAGGGGTCCTGGGGATCGCTCGACATGAGATGAAGCCCCAGAGCCTCGGCCCTGTCGTCCTGCATGGGTACGCATATAAGCCCCCTGCCGAACTTGGCCATGAAATTGATCTTCTCGGGCGTGATGTCCTCGGCGGGCGCTATCAGGTCTCCCTCGTTCTCTCTCGACGGGTCGTCGACCACGACGACCATCTTTCCCTTTTTTATGTCCTTTATGACCTGTTCTATGGTATTCAGCTTCATCTTATTTTGCACCTTAAAAATTGGCCCTTAGACAGAAAGGCCCCTGAAACATCAGCTTCAGGGGCCATATATACACTTTTTCTGGAAGTGCTTCTCCCATCCCGGCTTTTAACGGTCGGCATCCGCGTCTCACGGATTCAGGCCCTTCAAGGACCTCGCGGGCTTACCTCCTTTCGGAGTATCACCGCCGGCTAAGGAATCTCACCTTACCCTGAAGCAAGACATATTCTACGCCTTTAACCTCCCAAAGTCAAGCCTTACATACGCTTCTACGTTCAAGCGGACAGCCATACCCTTCCTCAATGTTCGTCAGGGTATGGCTGCCCGCTTGAACACGAGCTGAGAAGCGGGAACAGTGCCCATTGAGCGGTCCAAGAGATGGGGACACTTCCTTGATAATATCAATTAATAGGAAGTGTCCCCACCAAAGGGGATGGGAGGATCCACACCGGGCGGAGGGGCCCAGCAGGAACACCCCCATAGCCTACTGAAGGCAAGAAGGCGGGTCGTGTGACCCGCCTTCTTTATTTTATGGCCTCATTTCGCCGATCTCATTTCGCCGGTCTCTCGGCCTCTTTTTATTTCATTTATCCCAAGCCAGATCATGTTGTTTTGCAGGCAAAACTTATGGCTTGGGATAAATTCGACTTAATGGCCAATGAGAACCTGAACGGTTCTCCTTGGCCATAGTCTCATTTACATCATGCCCATGCCGCCGCCCATTCCTCCCGGCGGCATAGCGGGCATATCCTTCTTTTCCTCGGGCTTCTCGGTGACAAGAGCCTCAGTGGTGAGCATGAGCGCCGCTATGCTCGCCGCGTTCTGCAGCGCGCTGCGGGTCACCTTGGTCGGGTCGATTATCCCGGCCTTCACCATGTCGGTCACTTCGTCGCTTTCGGCGTCGTAACCCGTCTTGGCGTCCTTCTCCTCAAGAAGCTTCTGGACTATCACGGAGCCTTCCTGCCCGGCGTTGCTCGCTATCATGCGGACCGGCTCTTCAAGGGCCCTGGTGACTATCTTGACCCCGATAGACTCGTCGCCGCTGAGCTTCAGGTCGTCAAGTTTGCTCCTTACCCTGAGAAGCGCTATCCCGCCTCCGGGAACGATGCCCTCTTCCGTGGCCGCCCTGGTGGCGTGAAGCGCGTCCTCGATCCTCGCCTTCTTCTCCTTCATCTCGATCTCGGTGGCCGCGCCAACGGTTATGATGGCGACGCCCCCGGCGAGCTTGGCCAGCCTCTCCTGGAGCTTTTCCCTGTCATAGTCCGAGTCGCTCTCTTCTATCTCTTTCTTTATCTGTGCTATCCTGGCCTTTACGGCGTCGGTCTTGCCCTCTCCCTCGACTATCGTTGTGTTCTCCTTGTTGACGGTCACCCTCTTGGCCCTGCCAAGGTCGTCCACGGTCACGTTCTCAAGCTTGATGCCGAGGTCTTCCGTAACGGCCTTGCCGCCGGTTAGCACCGCGATATCGCCGAGCATCGCCTTTCTCCTGTCGCCGTAGCCGGGCGCCTTGACCGCGCAGCACGAAAAGGTGCCGCGGATCTTGTTGACGACCAGAGTCGCCAGCGCCTCTCCCTCGGTCTCTTCCGAGATTATCAGGAGCGGCTTACCCGACTGCGCCACTTTCTCAAGCAGCGGGAGAAGGCTCTTCATGTTGGAGATCTTCTTTTCGTGTATGAGGATGTAGGGATCCTCTAAAACGACCTCCATCCTCTCCGTGTCGGTCACGAAATACGGAGAAAGATAACCCTGGTCGAACTGCATGCCCTCAACCAGCTTCAGGCTGGTCTCGAGGGATTTGCCTTCCTCAACGGTTATGACGCCCTCGCTGCCCACCTTATCCATGGCCTCGGCTATCCTGTCGCCTATCACCTTGTCGTTGTTGGCCGCTATTGTGGCGACCTGGGCTATCTTCTGGGCCTCTTTCGTGGGAGTGGAGATCTTCTTCAGCTCTTCCACTATCTTTTCCACCGCTTTCTCGATGCCTCTTTTTATCTGCATCGGGTTGGCGCCGGAAGTCACGTTCTTAAGGCCTTCGCGGTAGATAGCCTCCGCAAGGACGGTAGCCGTGGTCGTGCCGTCGCCCGCCACGTCGCTTGTCTTGGAAGCGACTTCCTTTACCATCTCCGCTCCCAGGTTCTCGTACGGGTCCTCGAGCTCTATCTCCTTGGCCACGGTGACCCCGTCCTTGGTTATCGTCGGGGCCCCGAACTTCTTCTCTATAACGACGTTCCTGCCCTTCGGGCCGAGCGTCACTTTGACCGCGTTGGCCAGTTTCTCGACGCCTACAAGTATCGACCGGCGTCCTTCTTCGCTGAACTGTAATTGTTTCGCCATTTCTCCTCCTTATTTTATCTGCCGTAACTTTTTTACTGGACTATGCCGAGTATGTCCTCTTCCTTCAACATCAAAAGGTTCTTATCTTCTATCTTCAATTCCGTGCCGGAATATTTCCCGAAAAGCACGACGTCGCCCTCCTTGACTTCCAGCGGAAGTGTCTTGCCCTCATCCGAGGACTTGCCTTTGCCGACCGCTACGACCTTAGCCTGCTGTGGTTTTTCCTTAGCGGTGTCGGGCAGGACTATCCCGCCTTTTGTGATCTCTTCCGCTTCGAGAACTTCAACAAGTACCCTGTCGCCGAGTGGTTTTACCTTCATGTCCTTTCCTCCGTTTCATTTTATCCTGTTTAAAACCCTTTTTTCAGCTTTTAGCACTCAGGAACTTAGAGTGCTAATGGATTATCCATTATAAAAAATCCCTGTTTAAAGTCAAGAATTTTTTAAAAAAAATACTTGCTTTTTATTGGACTAAATGGTTCGGGTATTTTCAGATAGAATGGTAAGGCCCTTGAAAAGAAGGTCTGGCGAGATCCTGTTTATGCAGGCGGAATACCTGGACACAATCGGAGCGTCCCCGCCGGTAGCGACTATCTTGATCTTTCCGCCGTACTTTTTCCTTAAAAGGCGGATGATCCCGTCGCACATGGACGCGTAACCGTACAATATACCGTTGTTCATGCTGCTTTTTGTGTCCCTGCCTATGACGCTCCTGGCGTATCTCAATTCCACCCGGGGAAGAAGCGCCGCGTTGCTGGAGAGCGAACCGAGCGCAAGCCTCAGTCCCGGGAAGATCATGCCGCCCTCGTATTCCCCCTTACCGCTGACAAGGTCAAATGTAACAGCCGTGCCGAAATCCACTATCACGACAGGCCCGCCCAGGGACTTGAAAGCGGAATAAGCCGTAACAAGCCGGTCCTGACCCACCTGCGACGGGACCCTGTAATTGTTCTTCATCGGCACCTTGATATCCTTGCCCACGACAAGAACCGGGACGCCCGGGAACAGGGCCTTCAGGTTTCGTTTAAGAAGCCTGAGAAAATCCGGCACCACGCTTACAACGATCACGGCCTCGATGTTTTCGAGGTTGGGCCGGAAAAGCCTTTTCAAAGAACGGGCTTCAAGCTCGCTCCTGGAGGTATGAAGAAAATACCTTTCCCTTATACGCTTCCCCGAGGCCGCAGCGATGGAGGTATTGGTGTTCCCTATATCTATCAGCAGTTCCATGTGTTTAAAATGCCCCTTGATCCTTGATAATTACATCCCCGCTGAAAACGCGCTGTATAAGGCCGCTGTCATCCCTGACCAGGAGCGCGCCTTTCTCGTCGATATCCACCGCGGTCCCCTCAACGCTCCTGTGGTGCTCGGAGATCTTTACCTGTCTTCCCAGCACAGAGGATATATCCCTGCACTCCTGCCTGAAAGGAGCGAACCCTTCTTCTTTATACCTTAAATACTCTTTTTCAAGCTCCCGGAGAAGGCGCTTCAGCAGACCGGAACGGTCGACCGCTCTCCCGCATTCTATCTTAAGGCTTGTGCCTTCAGGGGGAAGTTTCGCGGCGGGAGTGTTCACGTTGACGCCTATCCCGAGCACGATAAAATCCACACTGTCGGGCTGCGCCCTGATCTCGGTCAGTATTCCGCAGAGTTTCCTGTTCCCGGCAAAGACATCATTGGGCCATTTCATCTCCGCTTCGAGCCCGCACGCGGCTTTTACGGCCTTGATAACGGCCAGGGCCGTTATAAGCGTGATCGCCTGTATCCCGCTCATCTCCATCTCCGGCCTCAGTATTATGGACAGGTATATACCGCAGCCCGAGGGCGACACCCAGCGCCTGCCCGCCCTTCCCTTGCCTTTTGTCTGCTTCTCGGCGACCACCAGCGTACCCTCGGGCGCGCCGAGCTCCGCCAGCTCGTAAGCCTTCTCGTTCGTGGAATCTATATTTTCATAATAGTATATATCTTTTTTCCCGATAACATCCGTATCAAGGCCGCTCACGATATTGTATCCGTGCATCCTGTCAGGGGAGGATATCAGTTTATAACCGAGATGAGGGACCGCTTCCACGACATAACCCTCGGCCCTGAGCTTGTTTATGTGTTTCCAGACGCCCGCCCGGGAAAAACCCAGAAGCCGCGATATCTCCTCTCCCGAGACGAAACCGCCTTCGTTCTCGCCGAAAAGGCTTAAGATCTTTTTTTTAACGTCAAAGTCTTTCATCTTTCCTGTATATAAGACAGCCGCACCTTCAGGAGAGGAATTCGCCCCCGGCGAAAGTTCCTTCCAGTTTTTTCCCCTCGTTCGTGATAAGAACGCCCCTGCCATCGGGCAGCCAGTCCTTGACTTCGCCCTTGTAAGTCCCTTTGCCGGGGATCACGATAACCCCCCTGCCCCTGCCGCGCGGAAGCCCGTCCTTGAACTCGCCTTCGAACCTGCTTCCGTCCGCGAGCACCTGTAAGCCTTTCCCTCCCGGCAGCCCATACTTGAACTCCCCTTCGTATCTTGAACCGTCCTCGGCCACCAGCACGCCTTTGCCTTCCGGCAGCCCCTCTTTCATGCTGCCCTCGTACTTGCAGCCGTCCTTCATGATCCTCAGGCCCTTGCCCCGCGGCAGGCCGTTTTTGAACTCGAATTCAAGCCTCGTGCCGTCGTCGAATACTTTTACACCCTCGCCGTTGGGAAGGCCCTCCTTGAACTGGCCCTCGTATCTGCCCCCATGCTCGTAATATTTTACGCCCCTCCCCTCGGGAAGCCCCCGTACGAATTCGCCCTCGTACCTGTCCCCGTTATCGTAGAACATCCTGCCCCTCCCGTGCTGCAGGCCGTCCCTGAATTCGCCTTCATACCTCTTGCCGTTCTCGAATATTTTTACCCCCTTACCGTTAAGCAGTCCGTTCCTGAACTCGCCCTCGTACCTGTTGCCGTTATTAAGGATAAGAACCCCGCGGCCATGGCAGACACCGTCCTTGAACTCGCCTTCATACCTGTCCCCGTTCTTCCATATGGCGATCCCGGCCCCCGCGTATATGCCTTTACCCGTCCCGGGATCCCGCATATGCCCTTCAGCATCCATCACGACCGGGTAGCCTTCCCCCTCCGCCGCGTTGACAGGAGTCTCCGCCGTGAAAGCGGCTGAAAGGAAAAAGACCGAGCACAAAAGCGTTTTCGTAAACCCTGGCGTTCTCAAACCGCCCCCCTCCCTTTTATGCCCCTGTATACGACCAGGTGGTCCTGAAGCTGTACCAGCGGCTTTCTCTTCTTCCAGAAATCATGATAGACAAGCTCTGTTATCTCCTTCTTCTGGTCAGGCGTGTAATCATGGACGTTCGGGTAAAGAAGTATCATCCATACGACGGCCATGAACTTCTCGAAATCATCGACCATGAACCGCACACGGTGTCTCTTCAGCAGGACCTGGGCTTTCCTGAATGCCGGGTCACCGGCCATGTCTTTTTTGAGTTTCCTGAGGTCCTGGTCGTTTGTATGGCCGAAGAACTTCCCCGCGAAATGATTGTAAAGCCAGGTAGTGGTATCCTTCTTTACGGTCTCGGCGGCCATGAGGACCACGTGCATCGCCCCTTTGGGCGCGAGAATATCGCGGTAAAGATTCCTCATTATCGTAAGCCAGGACTCCTCCTCACAATAATAGAACGAATGGTGGAGAGTTATGAGGTTCATCTTTTCCCCGTCGAGCCTCCTCTTCAGGAATCCGGCGGCCTCGGACCTGCGCATGAAGGCTTTCTCGTAGTCACCGCAAATGGTGGCAACATGGTCGGTGGCCTGCCGGCTAACGCGTTCGTCCACCATCTCAAGCGCGGTCTGGTCCACGTCAAAAAGGTACAGCCCTCCCCTGAACGCGGTCTCGAGTATCCTGAACTGCGGCTCGTCGCTCGACCCTATGGAGAGAGCCCTCAGCGCTCTTGAAAGCGGGAAATTCCTGTACAGCGTCCTGATCACCTTGGCGAGTTCCTCGCCGATGTCCACTTTATCGTTGCTGTACCGGGACCATATCTTGTCTTCCTGGTACATCTTGAGCTCCCCCACCTTCATGCCGAGCTTTATCAGGTCTTTTTCTTTTTCAGCTGCCATTCGCCCCCCTGCCCCTTAAATAGGGCTTTATGCTCTCATACACCCTCTCGGCTATCAAACGGTAACCCGCGGCGTTCGGATGCATATGGTCGGACTTCATCGAAGGATCCTGTAAAATGCCCTCCATCAGGCGCGGTATGAATATCGAGCCCGTATTTTTTGAAAGCCTTTTCATTTTTTTGTGATAAACGTCAAGCCCGCCTATTATCGAGCTACCGGCGCTGATATCACAGATCGCCGTCATGGCCCCCTCATCCTGTATCATTTTTATTATTTTTCTGAGGTTCGCGGCCGTCTCATCCTCTGGTATCCCGGTGAAACGGTCATTTGCCCCGAATTCCACTATCACCAGATACGGGTCCTCGTCAAGCACGTCTTTCTTTACGCGCCTGAGCGCCTCCCGCGTGGTCTCCCCCGAAATACCGGCGTTGATGACCTCCCCGGGCACCATAGTTCTTAACAGGGCCGGGTAGGCCTCCCCTTCCCGCGCGCCCTGACCGTAAGTTATGCTGTCCCCGAAACAGATGATCACGGCCCCATCCGAATCCACGTTCCTGACCGAAGGGGCGCAGCCTGAAAAAAGTAAGGCAAAAACAAGGAAAAAGGGTAAGATCATAGAACAACGATTCATATCTTCTCGTTATATATCTTTCTTATTCTCTCTTTTTCCCTTTCGGGCAGCCTCTCCCAATGCTCCCTGTACCGCTCCTTTTCCTGTTCGACCCACTCACGGTCAAAAGAGGACTCTTCCATATTTTTTCCTTCCGGAAAATAGTCGATCCTTCTCGGCGGAAAGATCGAATATATGAACAGGATCATAAAAAGGCAGAGAAGGACGGCCAGTATAATAATAAAAGTCTGGTTGGACAGACTTTTTCTTTTAAGATAGCCCTTTATTCTCCTTTTAGAAAACATTCTCTCGCCTTCCGGATAGCATGATCACCGCCCGACCAGGACCGCCGTAAGCGCGCTCACCAGCGGCAGTATTACCCTGTCAAAAAGCCCCAGGTACAAAAGCCCTATGAGTATCAAAAATCCATACCGCTCCACTCTCATATAACGTTCAGAGATTTCCGGGGGCAGAACGGCGGCCATTATTCCCCCGCCGTCAAGAGGCGGTATGGGTATAAGGTTAAAGACACCCAGGACCAGGCTTATGAGTATGCCGTAAAGCAGAAAGACCCACGGCAGGGAATGGGGCGGAAAAATGCCTGTTTTGAAAACCGCCGCGAATAGCACCGCAAGCGCGAAATTCGCGCCCGGCCCCGCCAGACTCGTAAGCAGCATGCCTTTGCGCGGGTTCTCGAAATTGTAAGGGTTCACCGGGACCGGCTTGGCCCAGCCGAAAATGACAGGCGAGCCGGATATGAGCAGGATCGCCGGCAAAAGCACCGTACCGACGGGGTCAAGGTGCGCCAGCGGGTTAAGGGTCAGGCGCCCCGCGTATTTTGCGGTGGAGTCCCCCAGCATGTAAGCCATCCAACCGTGCGCCAGCTCGTGAGTCACGATAACGATCACGAAGACCGAGATAGAGATAATGACGGTCGCCATGCTTAACCGAGTGTCAACCCCGAACGCTTCAGGGCCTTGTTCATCCTGTCAAGGGCCTGGCTGACGGAGGACCCCTCCGTGAGGTTATTCATGCAGGTGGCCGCGTATCCCCTGCGGTTCTTGATCTTGAAAGTCTTTAACTGGGACTTCGGGACCTTTCTCAGATTCTTTTTTTTCGCCATTTTTTCCTCCTTTTTTCCGAAAAAACAGTCATGAGACCAGGGTATCGTCGGCTATACCCATATCCTTCAGGAAAGTCGATATGTCCCTGTTCGCCTGCCAAACCTGTTGTATCCTGGGCTCCTCCCTCACGAAAGCCTTTACCAGTACAGGATCGAAATGCGTGCCCGCCCGTTCCTTTACCATGGAAACGGACCTTTCAAAACCGAACGCTTCCTTGTAGGGGCGCGGAGAAGTGTAGGCGTCGAAACAGTCGGCCAGCGCCACGATCCTGCCGTAAAGGGGTATCTCGTCGCCCTTCAAGCCTTCGGGGTAGCCTGAACCGTCGTAACGCTCGTGATGGGTCAGCGCTATCACCCTGCAGGCTCTGAGTATCGGGCTCCTGGCGTTCTTGAAGATATCTGCGCCGACTATGGCGTGCTTCCTGACAAGGGACAGCTCCTCTGACGTGAGTATATCGTTCTTCTTGAGTATCGCGTCGGGCAGCATTATCTTGCCGATATCATGCATCGGGCTGGCGTACCTGATCACCTCGACCTCATCGCGGGGAAGCCCTACGCCCTCAGCGATGATCGTGCTGTAATCAGATATGCGCACAAGGTGCGTTCCCATGGCCGGTTCGCGGAACTCGGCCATGAGCGCCATACGGAATATCATCTCTATATGAGAATCCTTCAGCTCCCTGTAAGCTTTCGCGAGCTCCCTTGCCGCGTCCGAACTCGCCTCGCGGTCGCGCCTCCCGTCCCCGTCCATGTTACCGCCCTTATTCCATCTTCTTCAGGTACTTGTAATAGTCGCCGTCCGTGGTCAGAACTACCGTAGTGCTGGGATCCACGGTGTTTTTGTATGTCTCCAGAGTCTTAATGAAAGAATAAAAATCAGCGTCCTTGTTGTAAGACTCGGCGTAGATCGATATCGATTCGGCGTCGGCCCTGCCCCTTATACCCTGGGCGGTCCGGTAAGCTTCGGAAGTTATCTGCTTGAGCTCTTTTTCTGTCTGACCCAGTATCTCCGCGCTCTTTCCGCGGCCTTCCGACCGGTACTGCTCCGCCGCGCGCTTCCTTTCCGCTATCATCCTGTCGTAGACCTTCTGCCTTACCTCCTTGACATAGTTAACGCGTTTTATCCGCACGTCCACCAACTCTATGCCGTACTGAGGCACCAGCTCTCTGGCCCTGGTGAGTATCTCCTTTTCAAGGTCGTGGCGCCCCTTGCTTATCCGCTCGAGGGCCTCTTCGGCGATGGCGACGCTGCCCTCATCGACCACCTGCGCGTCGAGTATACGGTTTGTATCCCTTATCGTCTCCACCAGGAGATGGTTCGTGATGACGTCCCTCGTGGCGGAATTGATTATGTCGTCAAGCCGCGCGTGCGCCCCTCTTTCGGACCCTACCGACTGCATGAACTTGAGCGCGTCCTCTATGCGCCAGCGGGCGGTCGTGTCCACCCAGATATATTTCTTGTCGCGGGTGGGTATCTGGTTGGGGTCGCCGTCCCAATCCAGAAGGCGTTTGTCGAAGAAATTGGCCTGTTGTATCAAAGGGACCTTTACGTGGAGTCCCGCTTGTGTGACCGGTTTTTTGATCGGCTTCCCGAACTGAGTTATCACCGCCTGGTTGATCTCCGAAACGATGTATATCGTCCCGGATATGACAGCCAGGGCGACCACGACCGCGACGGCCGCTATTATGCGTATTGCTCTTGTCATTGCTGCGTCCCCCCTTCCCCTCCAAGCTTCAGCAAAGGCAGTATGGAGGTCTCGTCCGGATCCATTATATATTTCTTTTCCGCCTGAGGGAGCACCTGGGACATGGTCTCCAGATAAAGCCTTTTTCTGGTGACCTCGGGCGCTTTTTTGTACTCTTGCCATGTGACCAGGAACCTCTCGGCCTCGCCCTTGGCGCGGTTGACCCTGTCAAGGCCGTAACCCTCGGCCTGGCTGATGGTCCTCCTCGCTTCGCCGCGGGCCCTCGGTATCGCCTTGTTGTATGCCTCCCAGGCCTCGTTGATCATCCTTTCGCGCTCCTGCTTGGCCTCGTTGACCTCGTTGAACGCCGGCTTGACCTTGTCGGGCGGATTCACGTCCAGGAGCTTCACTGTTACGACGTCTATTCCCGTCTCGTACTTGTCAAGAAGCTTCTGAAGGTCATTCTGGGCCTGAAGCGCTATCTCCTGCCTCTTGGTCGTCAGGACCTCGTCCACGGTGTAGTCGCCGCAAAGCCTCCGCATCACGACCTCGGCCATGGCCCTGACGTTCCCGACGGGGTCCCTTGTCCTGAAAAGCAGCTTCACGGGGTCTTTTATCCTGTACTGGACTATCCACTGCACGTCGAGTATGTTGAGGTCACCGGTCAGCATCAGGGACTCGTCGGTATATTCCCGTGAGGCGTAAACGCTCCTCACCCCGGGACGGGACGTCCTGAAACCGAACTCCTCCTTGAATATCTTCTTCACTTTTATCGGCGTTACCTTCTCCACACCGAAGGGCAACTTGAAATGAAGCCCGGGGTCCGTCGTCCGCACGTACCTGCCGAACCTCTGCACTACGCCCACCTCATCCGGACCTATGGAATATATCATGCTCTGAACGGCGAATATCGCCAGGATCACCACAAGAACGACCGGCAGGTATTTACCGTACTCTTTTCCCATGTTACGGACCTTTTTCGCTTCTTCCTTGAAAAGGTCATCGGGCGACCTGAAATCCTCCATTATCTCCTCCTTCCGACCCGAAGGCCTTTTTGTTTTATTACTTTGAACGATTGGAAACTTCTGTCGCTCTTGCCGATGCCCTTGTAGCACTGCTTCAGCGACCATGTATACACGGCTCCGCTCTCGAACAGATCCGCGCTTACTTCAAGGCTTCTCGTGTCGCCTGAAAGGTTCTTCCGGAGGACCAGCGCGGGGCCGAGCATATCATATCCCTTGTAAAGCCTGAATTCGTAATAACGCCTGCCCCTTCCGAACCCCGTGGCCTCGTGGACGCTCCACTTGAACGTGAGCTCTTTCTCCTTTCCCAAGTTGACAATGTCACTGGCAGGCTTAAGAAGGCGCGGCCGGGGCACGAAACCGGAAACGTCGCCCAGCCTTCCGACGAATCCGTTTGAAACCGTATGGGCGCCCGCCGCGCATATAAAGAATATAAGGAATATCAGAAGTTTTTTCACCGCTTGTCCCTGGTATGGGTATCATTATAAACATCATTATTATATGACATATGCCCCCGCTATTCCAGCATTAGATGAAAAAGCTTCTTTAGTCGTCAATTGACAAAACAACCTTAATAACATATAATTGGATTTCAACGGCAAGAGGCGGGGTAGCTCAGCTGGTTAGAGCGCACGGCTCATACCCGTGTTGTCGACGGTTCGAGTCCGTCCCCCGCTACCATAAATAGAAAAAAGGCTCATGTAGAACATGAGCCTTTTTTTACGGGCACTTGGCGTGAGTCTGACTCACAGCCGGCTACCAGCCTCGATATACGCCTGCATAAAAGCCGAAACGGAGAACTCCTCCTCCCCTACCGCATCAACATCAGCAACCACAGCCGGGTCCTTTACAAGCAAAGGCGTATCTTCAACGGTGGAAGAAGGCCCCCATGCGGGGATCGTCGGACATGCCGTATAGCAGTTCCCGCTCGCGCAGGAAAAGAACGTAATACAAGAAGATATAATTATTATAACTATAATATGCTTGAACTTCATTTGTGTACTCCCTTACCCCCCGAAAACCCATATATCTGGATTTTTTATATTCTAACTTATTTTACCAGTATTGTCAATAACATATTCAATACAGTAGTGTCAAGGTAATTGGGCACTTTCTACTGCTGTCATTCCGAGTGAGGCCGAAGGCCGAATCGAGGAATCTATTACATGTTCTTTGAGTACTTCCCGAAAAGATCTCTCGACTCGTTCGCCTTCGGCTCACTCGCTCGAGATGACACCTCGAAAGTGTCCCCACCAAAGTAAAAACCCGTTAATAAACACCGAGTGAGGAAGGGTATGGCACAGCGAGGAGTTATTCCAGGACCTCTTCGATCCAGCCGCCGCCGGCGACGATATCCCCCTCATAAAAGACGCACGCCTGACCGGGTGTAGGCGCGAACTGCGGGCTGCTGAACTCGACCACGGCCTCGTCATCTCCGCGCGGAAAAACCGTGACCTCGGACCTTTTGCCTCGGTAACGTATCCTGGCGTCGAACTTCATCGGCCGTTCAAGTTTATCGAATATCAACCAGTTGAATCCCGCGACGCGGATGCTGCCGTTCATGGCATGGGACTTATCCCCTACTGTTATCGTGTTGTTTTCGGGGTCTATCTTGAGCACGTAGACCGGCTCCGGCACGGCGAGGCCAAGCCCCCTCCTCTGTCCCACGGTATAAGACGCTATGCCCCCGTGCCTTCCGATAACGGCGCCGGAAACATCCAGTATATCCCCGGGCTCGAAAGCGTCCAGCCCGATGCCGGAGAGATACTTACGGTAATCCCCGTCGGCCGCTGCGAAACATATGTCCTGGCTGGACTTCCGCCAGGCGGACATGAAGTTCTGGCGTTTGGCCGCCTCGAGCACCTGCTCCTTGGCGTATTCACCCAGAGGGAATAGAACCGAGGGCAGGGACCTGCGCGGTATATCATAAAGAAAATAAGACTGGTCGCGCCACTTATCCTTCGCCTCTGCCAGGCAATAACGCCCTTCCGACTTGATCACCCTCGCGTAATGACCCGTGGCCAGCTTCTCCGCGCCCAGCGCTCTTGCCTTATCCAGAAGATAACCGAACTTTATCCTGCTGTTGCAGTAAATACACGGGTTCGGCGTGCGCCCGCGCATGTATTCTTCGCTGAAATAGTTCTTCACGGTTTCGGAGAACTCTTTCGAGAGGTCCACCACGTAGTATGGCATCTCCAACTCCTCCGCCACGCTGCGGGCGTACTGCACTGCCTCGAGAGAACAGCAAAGCCTTTCGCCGCCGGAGCCGCATTCCTCTTTCGGCCAGGTCTTTATGGTCACGCCGATAAGATCGTGCCCCTGCCTTTTAAGCTCCAGCGCCGCCACGCTCGAATCCACGCCCCCCGACATCGCGACCACCGTTCGCGTCATCGATCCTGCCTCCATGAAACGAATTTTTCGGCGTTCTTGGAGAATAATATTTCATCTCCGCCGGGACTTCCCCCGACGGCGATGATCTCCACGCCCTCGGTCCTGTCCGCCAGGTCCAGCGCCCTCTCCGGACCCATCGCCATCATGCCGGTCGCCAAAGCGTCCGCGAGCGCGCACTCCGAAGCGATCACAGTCACGCTGGAGGGAACTTCGGGCATTGGCAGGTCACCCGAGGGATCGATAATATGCGAGAGCGCCTTTCCGGTGTTCTCGTCAAATACGACGTTCTCGTAATCCCCGCTGGTGGCCACGGCCATCCTCTCCACATCGAGCGCCATCAACACCTCTTCTCCCCCGGGCCGCCTTAAACCCACTTTCCACGGGCCGCCGCGCTTGCTTCCGCAATAAATATCGCCTCCGGCGTTCACCATGAAATCGGAAACGCCCTTTTCCTCCAGGTAGGACGACATAACGTCCACGATATAACCCTTCGCGATTCCGGAAAGGTCCACCCAGGCCCCGTTGAGAAGCCTGGCCTCGTCCGGCGCGTTAAGCTCTATATTCCTCCATCCCACCCCCGAAAGCTCCGCAGGCACGTTATCCAGTATCTCCCGCGGCATATCATCGTAAAAGCCGTTCCTCTTAAGGACCGGGGCGACCGTAACGTCGAACTCCCCTTCAGTGAGAGAGCTTACCATCTTGGACCTCTCAAGAAGAGCGTAAAGCTCCCGGGAGACCTTTCTCTTTTTTGATAGATTCAGGCCGTTCAATTCGCTCCCGGGCCGGTATACACTGAGCTTTTCATCCATATCCCGGGCGAGGCTGAGAGCCGCCTCAACTATATTTTTCAATTCACCCGCGGAATATCTGATTGACGACGCCTTTACCTGCACGTAAGTGGACATCAACGGCTCGGTCCTCGCGTACTCAGCCGGCCCCGCGGCGCCCGAGCATCCGCCCATCAACAACGCGGTGATCAATAAAAAGGATATTCTTCTCACTTCAGATTACTCAGGACGCGGTCCACGCCTATATGCTTTTCTATAAGGTCTATGGCGATCTTGACCTTGTTCTTATCCCTGGACTTGATCTTCACCGTAAGGCCGTGGACCTTGGAGGCGACCTTGTATGTATTGAAACGCGACATCAGGGTCGGGATATCGGTCCTCTTCAGGGAAGTATAGAGGCGCCTTTTCGGCGTGAGGCCTCCGGAAAGTATAAGGCCGGCGAGTTTCTTAGGGGACCTGAAATGTCCCGTATGCACTTTGATAAGAAGGTTTATAAGGTCCATCCTGTTGCCGGGAGTTATCACAAGACAGCCCTCCTCGATATAGTGCTCGGCCTCCTTGACCTCCATATCCCCCACGAGGATCTTGTTGGTCTGCCTTCCCAGGTATTCCTCGCCGCAAAGGACGTGCATATCAAGCTCGTCCCTGAAATCATGCAGCGTCGGTATATCGAGTATATCGACGTAAGGGAGAACCCCCAGCACGGGTATGCCGAGACGATCCAGCCCCCTGCTTACGTAATTGTTTATCTTGTTGTATTTATGCGGCAGGACCTTATTGATTATGACGCCCGCGAGCTCCACACCCATCTTGTCGAACAGGGACTTGTTGAGCATGACCTCGTCAATAGGGTTGCCGATGCCTCCCGGCGCCACGAGGATGACCTTGGACTCGAGCATCCGCGCGACGGTCGCGTTGGAAAGGTCGAATACCGAGCCGACTCCGGCGTGTCCGGTCCCCTCGATTATCACCAGGTCCCTGCCCTCGGCCACCCGCGCGAAAGCGGTCTTTATCTCGGCGGCGGTATTGATAGCCGCCTTGCCGTCGAGAAACCTTTCGGTGTATCCCCTTTCGATCGCGACCGGGGACATGTCGTGAAGCGGAAGGTCGAACCTGAAGATCCTTTCCATGAGGACGGAATCCTCATCGACCTTGTACCCGTCCTCCATCAGATAGCGCTGCCCCACGGGCTTGATGAACCCGATCCTCTCGAATCTCCCGGCTAGAGAGGCTATAAGGCCGAGTGATACGGTGGTCTTGCCGGTATTCTGCCTGGTCGCGGCTATGAAGATGCGCTTGGTCTTCTTTGTCCCGAAGATCTTCTCCCATGTGTCTTCAATATAGGATCTCATGCTAGATAAAAGAGTGGCCGCTGTCCGGGAAGGCTCCCGACTCGGTGTCGGCTTTGAACCGCCTGGCCGCGTCAAGAAGGACATCGCTTATCCTGGCGTATTGTTTGACGAATTTAGGCGTGAACCTGTCATAATACCCCGCCATGTCGTGGGTAACAAGCACCTGTCCGTCGCAGAGATCGCCGGCGCCTATGCCTATTGTGGGGATGCGGAGCCTGGATGTGATCCTGCCCGCCAGGCCCCTCGGCACGCACTCCAGGACCACGGCGAAACACCCCGCCTTCTCCAGCAGGGCGGCATCGGAAACTATTTTTTTCGCGGAGGAAGAGTCCCTTCCCTGGACCCTGTATCCGCCGAGCTTGACCGCGCTCTGCGGTGTCAGCCCCACATGCCCCAGGACCGGCATTCCGGCGCCGGTTATAGCGCGGACCCTTGAGCAGGCCTCCCCGCCGCCTTCGATCTTGACCGCTTCGCAGCCGGCCTCCTTAACGAACCTGCCGGCGTTGCGGACCGCCTCTTCGTCGCTTATCTGGTATGACATAAAAGGCATGTCCCCTATGAGAAAAGCCTTCTTCACCGCTCTCCTCACCGCCTTGCAGTGATGGATCATCTCATCCATGGTGACGGGAACGGTCGAATCGTATCCGAGGACTACGTTACCCAGCGAGTCCCCTACCAGGACCGAGTCTATACCCGCCGAATCCAGCACAGCGGCCATCGGATAATCATACGCGGTAAGCATGGTTATCTTTTTGCCTTCGGCTTTTTTCCGCGAGAAATCAAGTATCGATACCTTATCGCTCTTCACCTGTATGCTCCCTGCTCCAAGCTCCCGCCTCCCATCCGGAACACCACCACAGCCTTTACTATCAGCTCGATGTTCCGGCCTTCCGTCTTATACAATGCCCTCGAGGTATTCCACGAAGTCGACCGTTATCGGGCAGAAATACACGTGGAACTTATCCGTATCGGCGCTTTTGAGCACCTTCTTCGCGAAACAGTGGTTCCACTCCATCGTGCACTCGAAATCTTCCGGGAACCTGACATTGTTCTTCGTCTCCCAGTATTTTTTGGACGACTCCCTTATGACCGGAGCGACGCCCCAGAAAACGTGGGTGTCCTGGAGCTGCCGCGCGTATTTTTCCATAAGATCAAGGTCAAAGAAAGGCTGGGTGAAAAAACCGTCCGCGCCGGCGTCGGTCTTCCTCCTGGCATAATCCATCTCTTCCCGGAAGCTGTCCCTCCACTGGTCCAGGCCGGCGTAGACCCTTATATGCGGGGCCTCCTTCTTCAGCTTTTTTATAAGCCCTATGGAATCGCACGGCTTATCGCTTTTGGATACTATCTCCGGGTTGTCCCCCAGTATGACCAGGACCTCGTCTATGCCGTTCTTGTCGAAAAATTCCAGATACGGAAAAGGCTCCTCGCTGTTTATCGAGACCGCCCGTATATGAGGGATCACTTTCTTGAAATAATCCACGGCGACCTCGCAGGCTTCCGGTATCCTCACGTCGAATTTAAGTATATCCGGTATGTTCAGGGTATCCACGCACTGGAAGCGCTCTTTTACCGTCTTCAGCTCTCCCGCGAACGACCCCCTGCTCCTCGGCACAAGTTCAAGCGATATCCTGCCCATCTATTATTCCCGTCTTATTTTCTCGCAACGTTCTTTAAATAGGCCCTTAAAACGTTCCGCATGAGAACGGATACCGTAACGGGCCCCACGCCTCCCGGAACGGGGGTGATAAGCGAGGCTTTCTCCGCCGCCTCGTCGAATTCCACGTCGCCGACCACGCCTCCCGCGACCTTGTTAATGCCTACGTCGACAACAACAGCCCCGGGCTTTATCCACGCCCCCTTCACCATTTCGGCTTTTCCCACCGCCACGACAAGCACGTCCGCCTTTCCGATATGCGAGATAAGATCGCCCTTCTCATGCGTCCCGATGTGGCAGACCGTAGTGGTCGCCATCTCGTTCAGCATCATCATGCTGAGCGGTTTTCCCACGATGGCCGAATGGCCTATTATGACGACTTCCCTGCCGTAAAGGTCAACACCCCGTTCGCTGAGTATCTTCATGACCGCCCCCGGAGTGCATGGGACTATATCCGCCTGCCTGCGGAATATCCTGCCCAGGTTCAAGGGATGTATGCCCTCGGCGTCCTTATCAGGCGCTATACTGGCGGCGACGGCGCTGTGGTCGATGCCCCCGGGCAGAGGTTTCTGGACTATTATCGCGCTTACCGTCCGGTCAGCGTTGAGTTTCTCGATCTGCCCGGCAAGCTCCCGCTGGGAGATCGACGGCTCAAGCTCCAGGGTGCTGAACTCGATGCCCGTGAAATCGGCGGCCTTTCTCTGCATGTTCACGTATATTTCAGCGTCGCCGCTCCTGCCGACGCTGACGGATACCAGCTTGGGAGGCATTTCCGATCCGGGTCTGACCCGCAGTATTTTCTCCCTTACCGCGGTTTTCATGCCCAGGGCTATCTCGTTGCCTTTGACTATATCAGCCATTTCAGCCTTTCGGGTTCATCAAGCTCTCTATCCCCGCGCTAATATTTCTGACGGACAGCTCAATATCCTTTTCCATGCTTTTGAGTATATCCCTGGTGTTGTCGACGAACGAGCGATCTCTTATATACTTCAGGTTTATCTCCACGTTGAAACGAGCGGAATGGAACGCGCCCCGCAATGTCTGGGCCGCGCAGCCGACGTCTGAAATAAGCCTCCTGTTGGAATCAACCGCGAGATGCTCGGTTATATGCATGGAAACATGGCACTCGCGGCACACCTTCATTGGGACGGACGCGGCGGATATGTATTCCTGCTGGGCGTCTTTTTTTTCTGACAGGGCCTTCATCAATCCCCTGAAAGCCTTGCAGTCCTCGTCGACCAGCCGCGAGAGGCTTTCAAGGCTTTGTTGCTGGCGCTCTTTAGCGGCTGTAAGTTTTTCCGCCTGGCCGCCGTCTCTCTCACGGTCTATGCTGAAGTTAAGCACCATAAGGTTAAGGCCTGCCCCGAGAGCGGCTGCCAGCGCGGCCGCGCTCCCTCCTCCCGGAACCGCGCTTCTCCGCGAGAGTTCCGAGAGATACTGCCCTACGGTCAGCCTGAGAAAATATCCGTTATCCACTAGGTCAGCCCTTTTATTTCCCCTGTCTTTACGTCCATGTCCACGGCCCTGGCTCGCGGGTCCCTCGGAAGACCCGGCATCGTGTTGACCCCGTCGCATTTCACCACGACGTAACCCGCTCCTGCCGCGGCTTCCACGTCGTCGACTCCCAGCTTGAAGCCCCTGGGGCGGCCTTTCTTGTTCGGGTTATTAGAGAGCGACAGATGGGTCTTAGCCATGCATACCGGCATGCTGTCAAGGCCGGCTTTCTCTATTCTGGAGACGTTCTGCGCCGCCTGCTCTGAGTATTTTATCTCGCTGGCGCCGTACATGGACTTGGCTATTCTCTCTATCTTACCCTTCAGGTTCATATCCACCGGGTAAAGGTACCTCATCTTTGACTTTTCCTTCGCCGCGGCCACTACGGCGCGCGCCAGTTCCATGCTGCCCTTGCTCCCGAGCTTATAGGCCTCGCTGACCGCTATCCCCTGGACCTCCAACGCTTCGGCGCGCCTTGTGACCACGTCTATCTCTTTTTTCGTGTCCGACTCGAACCTGTTTATGCATACCACGACGGGCAGGCCGAACATCCTGAGGTTCTCCACCTGTTTTTCAAGGTTTGAGCATCCCCTGTCGACGGCGGATAGGTTCTCTTTCCTGAGCTCAGCGGGAACGCTCTGGCCCTTGAAGGAAAAATCGCCGCTGTGCACCTTGAGCGCCCTTATCGAACAGTTGATAACGGCGGCATCCGGCTTTATTTTCGACTGCCTGCATTTTATATCGATGAACTTCTCGGCGCCGAGATCGACCCCGAAACCGCTTTCCGTGATCGTGTAATCGGAAAGCTGCATCGCCAGCTTATCCGCTATAACGGAACTGGACCCGTGAGAGACGTTGGCGAAGGCCCCCGTATGCACAAAGCAGGGCGTGTGTTCGATCGTCTGCATTATATTCGGGTTGAAAGCCTCCCTCAAAAGGGCCGCCATCGCTCCGGCGGACTTTATATCCTCCGCCGTCACGGGCTTACCTTCCTTGTTGAAACCGACCACTATCTTTCCCAGGCGGGCCCTGAGATCCTTCAGGCTCTCAGCCAGCGACAGCACCGCCATACACTCCCCCGCCGGCGTTATGTCAAAACCTGTTTTCCTGCTGACGCCGTGAAGCTTACCTCCCCCTCCTATGGCCACGTTCCTGAGAGCCCTGTCGTTGAGGTCTATCACCCTTTTCCAGTATATGCTTTCCTTATCGAATTTGTTCGGGTCCCCCCAGAACAGCGTGTTGTCCACCATCGAAGCGCAGAGGTTCTGAGCGAGGGACACCGCTCCGGAATCACCGGTCAGCCCAAGGTTCAACGCCTCTGAAGGCAGGGCCTGGGAATATCCGCCCCCCGCCGCTCCGCCTTTGATGCCGAAGACCGGCCCCATCGAAGGCTGGCGTATGCATGATATGGACTTCTTCCCCATTTTATTGAGCGCCATTGAAAGGCCTATAGTATTGAGGGTCTTGCCTTCCCCGAGGTGAGTCGGAGTTATTGACGTGACTAGCACCATCTTACCCGTCTTGCGGCTTTTCAGCGAGGCGCTTAACTCGTCCGCTGATATCTTGGCTATGTACTTTCCATGATGGGACAGATATTTCGCCTTGATACCGGCCTTTTTAGCCACATCGGCGATATCCTTTAATTTAACCCCGGAAGCCGCCCTGACATCGTAACTGTAACTCATCCTATCACTTCCTTTCAGTTAACCGGCTTAACAGCCCTTAACCTCTCGCCGCGCTCCGCCTCTTTCCGGCCTTGCCGGCGGCGCTCTTGCCGCCGAAAGGTCCGAAGGTCTTCCGGTGTATGGGGCTCAAACCGTGTTTTTTAATGGCGTCCATATGCTCGCGGGTCCCGTAACCTTTATGCCTGCGGAACCCGTAGCCGGGATATCTCCTGTCCTCTTCCATCATCAGCCGGTCCCGGAAGACCTTGGCGATAATAGAGGCGCACGCTATTGAAACGCTGCGGCTTTCTCCCGAGGTGAGGAAAGTCCGCCGCGCTTTTACCGGAACATCCATCCTTCCGTCTATCAGCAGGTGGTCAGGCTTCTCCTCCAGCTCCGCTACCGCCCGCTTCATGGCCATGAGCGTGGCGTTGAATATGTTCAGCCGGTCTATATCCTCCACCCCGACGCATCCTATCCCTACGTCGCACCTTTTCATGATATCCAGAAAAGCGCGCTCGCGCATGCGCGGTGTAAGTTTCTTGGAGTCGTCGATCCTTTCGGAAAAACCGCTGTCCCGTATGACCACCGCCGCGGCTACGACGGGTCCCGCGAGGGGCCCCCTGCCGGCCTCGTCAATGCCCGCCACTCTCCTGGATCCCGACCCCAGGGCTTTCTTCTCGTAAAAAAGAAGGTCGCCCCGGTCATTCTGCGGTCTTTTTGTGGGCAACTTTTTCCTTTACTTTTGTCGCCTTCTTACCCTTCTTGCCGCGGAGATAATAAAGCTTGGCGCGCCTTATCCTACCCCTTTTCTTAACCTCTATCTTCTCGATCAGCGGCGAGTGGAGAGGGAAAACCCTCTCGACCCCCTCACCGTAAGAGATGCGCCTTACGGTGAAGCTCTTGCCGACCCCCTCGCCCTTTCTGCCGATGACTATCCCGCTGAAGACCTGTATTCGGATCTTGTTCTCTTCCTTGATCTTGAAATGGACGTCCACGGTGTCGCCTATGTTGAAAGCGGGGATATCCTTTTTCATGTACTTTGATTCAAGGGCCTCTATCTGTTTCTTCACAGCGATCCTCCTTGTTATTATGACGCCGGCGTTTCCCGGCAGCCGGTGTTCTATTTTTCCAGCAGGTCCGGCCTCCTGGATCTTGTTCTGGCCAGGGCCTGTTCTCTTCTCCACAAAGTTATTTTTTTCGGGTCCCCGCAAAGCAGGACCTCCGGCACGCGCATGTTCTTGTATTCCGAAGGCCTGGTATACTGCGGGTATTCAAGCATGTTCTCCTCAAAGGACTCGTCCGCGAGGCAGGCCTCGTCGCCGAGCACGCCGGGCAGGAGCCTCACAACGGCGTCGCAGACCAGCATCGCGGGTATCTCACCGCAGGTGAGTATATAATCGCCTACCGATATTTCCATATCGACCAGTCCGCGTATACGCTCGTCAACCCCCTCGTAATGGCCGCATAGAAGGATGATATGGCCGAGGGCTGAAATGGCCCTTGCCGCGTTCTGGTTGAACACCCGTCCCTGCGGCGTAAGAAGTATCACGATGGGAGCCTCTCCCTCTCCGGCCTTTTCCCGGAGCGATGCCAGGGCCCTGTCTACCGGCTCTACTTTCATCACCATGCCCGGGCCCCCGCCGTAAGGCTTGTCGTCGGCGCTCCGGTGCCGGTCGCTGGTCCAGTCCCTGAGGTCATGCACCTCCAGACGCGCCAGGCCCTTTTCCCTGGCGATCCTGAGCATGGACTCATCGAACACGCCCTTGAACATATCGGGGAATAACGTCAATATGTCGATCTTCATCTATATCTCAAGTCTCTTAAGAATGCTCCTCACCGTGCTCGAGGGCTTGGCTCCGTTCTTAAGCCAGTATTCAACTCTTTCCCTGTCCAGAGCCACTTGATTGTGTCCCTTTTTGGGGTCGTAAAAACCCAGCTCCTCGAGGGCCTTGCCGTCCCGTTTTTCAGTTTTGGTAATAGCTATGATGCGGTAAAAAGGCCTCTTTTTCGTGCCGAACATCTTTAATCTCAGAACAACTGCCATTCCTACACTACTCCTTCCTTTACGCTTTTCTGTTTTATTCTTCTGACCTTAGCCCCCACTGCTGAAAGCTTCTGCTCGATATGCTCGTAGCCCCTGTCGAGATGATATATCCTGGATATTTCCGTCCGCCCCTCCGCTACAAGCCCCGCGAGCACGAGCGCCGCGGAGGCCCTGAGGTCCGAGGCCATGACGGGAGCCCCGGAGAGCCTTCTCACTCCCTTGACGATCGCCGTGGACCCTTCCAGTATAATCTGCGCTCCCATCCTGTTAAGCTCGCTGATGTGTATGAACCTCTCGGGGTATATCTTCTCGGTTATAACGCTTATACCGTCGCACGTCGTGACCAGGCTCATCATCTGGGCCTGGAGATCCGTGGGGAACCCAGGGTAAGGAAGCGTTGTTATATCCGTGGCGTGTATCCTGTCGCCCTTACGGTAAACTTCGAGGCCTCCCTGGTCCTCCTCGATAACGCCCCCGCATTCCTGGAGCTTATCTATAAGCGCCAGGTTATGCCCGGCCCTTGCACCCTCAAGAAAAAGCCGCCCGCCGGTAAGTACGGCCGCTATCATGTATGTCCCGCTCTCTATCCTGTCGGGAAGTATCGAATATTCCGCTCCTTTGAGCTCCGTAACGCCGCGGACCCGCAGAGTAGGCGTTCCCATCCCTTCTATACGCGCCCCCATGGCCGTCAGGAAATCCGCCAGGTCCTTCAATTCCGGCTCGCAGGCGGCGTCCTCTATCACGGTCTCGCCCTCCGCCATCACGCTGGCCATCAGGGTATTCGCTGTGGCCAGCACGCTCGAGCCGAAGTGCCCCCCTAGATATATCCTGCTGCCCTTGAGGCGCCGGGCTTTAGCGATGATATACCCTTCCTTTATCTGTATGTCCGCCCCCAGCGCCCTTAAACCCTTGAGGTGCAGATCGATCGGCCTGGGCCCTATAACACAGCCTCCGGGAAAAGAGACCCTGGCTTCCCCGTACCTGGCAAGCAGCGGACCGAGCACCGCTATGGACGCCCTCATGGTGCTTACCAGCTCATACGCCGCTGTGACGTTGCTGACCCGGCCGGGCATGACCTCTACTGTGCCGCGTTCACCCCTCGCGCCACGGCCCAGCTGATTGAGGATATCTATCATCGTGGAAACGTCCTTCAGCTCAGGCGCGTTGGATATAACGCATCCCTCGTCTGTCAGGAGGGTCGCCGCCAGAACAGGCAGGCAGGCGTTCTTGGCCCCGCTTATCCGTACGGTGCCCGAAAGCCTTTCGCCGCCTTCTATTACCAGCTTATCCATTTTTCCACCCCGTTATCACCCTCTCGTAGCCGTTGAGGTCCCTGTGTGTACCGACTTCCTTGAACCCGTTATCAACAAGAAGGCTTTTCATCTTTTCCGCCTGGTCGTAGCCGACCTCGGCCGCGACGAAGCCGCCCGGCTTAATAAAATCCGCGCTTTCGGAAGCTATTACTTCAAGGTGGTCCATACCTTCGGGGCCCGCTCTGAGCGCCGCCGGCGGTTCCGCTTTGACCCATGCGTCCAGCGACCGGTAATCCCTGTCCGAGACATAAGGGGGATTGGAGATCACGCAATCGAAACGTTCCTTGAACCCGCCCCCCAAAGAGCTGAACATGTCCGACGCCAAAAGCTCTATAGCCCCGGGCGGCCCGGACATCTCTATGTTCTTTCTCGATACCTCAAGGGCGTCTTCCGATATGTCCGTAGCAAGCACGCGGCAACCCGGCACAAGGCGCGTCATGCCGAGCGGGATAATGCCGCTGCCTGTGCCTATTTCGAGCACGTAAGGTGCTTCATCTCCTCTTTCAAGCAAAAAGCGCGCGGCCGTCCTTACCAGAAGCTCGGTTTCCGGCCGCGGGATCAGCACCCT
>Ga0272441_10000301_pt1 | contig 113981 bp, 97 predicted proteins | sample SSMProp6N_FD_193582 | JGI IMG/M metagenome (GOLD analysis project Ga0272441, IMG submission 193582) | Marine sediment archaeal communities from Little Sippewissett salt marsh, Falmouth, MA, United States - SSM-Prop-6N | ecosystem: Environmental > Aquatic > Marine > Wetlands > Sediment ...
TGTCCGAAGATTCGAACACTCACATTTCCCGACAGCCAACAAATTCTTTACTTATTTTCAAAAAGCCGAATGATCGAATACGATCATCTTATTTAATCATTTATTATACAATATATATGCCAACCTGAAGATTCATGCCGAATATTTCTTTTTTTTTAATCTTTTCAAAATCTTAGAATCAAAGTCTTCGCTATGCGGCAACAAGCCTGCATTATGCCCACCTGTAACATGTTACACGTGTGTGTAATACACTATTGTAACGTGTTACAGGTGTTTCAACAAAGGGATTGAAAAGAATTGTATTTTTATACCGAAAAGAAAAACCGTCTTGAATGGGAAATGGCAACTCAACCCGCAAAATCAACATCTTTTAAAGTTCTCATTTTTCTGTACAGAGTCTGTCGGCTGATTCCAAGCAATCGGGCGGCTTTAGCCTTGTTGCCGCCGGTCTGTTTCAAAGCGTTGAAAATATCCTGACCGTTATGGAGCGTTTTTTTTTGCTGAAACGCATATTTTTTCATAAAAGATTCATAAAGTTCGGAGGGGATGTGATCGAATTTGATCGTATCGCCCTGACACAGAACAAATGCATGTTCAATAGCATGCTCGAGTTCCCGGATGTTTCCGGGCCATGCATAATTCATGAACACGTCCATGACGTCGCCGGAAACGCCTTTGATGTGTTTATGAAATCTTTTATTGAACATATTTATGAAATGGTTTACAAGAAGCGGGACATCGTCAAGTTTTTCGCGCAGAGGCGGCATCAGGATTTCCACTACCTTTAACCGGTAATAAAGATCTTCCCTGAACCTTCCAGACCGCACTTCCTGTTTAAGGTTTTTGTTTGTCGCCGCAATAACCCGAACATCCACCCGAATGGGGGTTGAATCTCCCACGCATTCAAATTCTTTATCCTGAAGAACGCGCAGCAGTTTCACCTGAATCATGGGGGAAATCTCACCAATTTCATCCAGAAAAACCGTTCCATTGTGCGCTGCCTGAAAACGCCCGATTTTGTTGGACACTGCACCTGTAAACGCGCCCTTGACGTGGCCGAACAGTTCACTTTCCAGAAGGTTCTCTGCCAGGGCGGAACAGTTGACTGTCACCATGGGCATGGCGGCACGCGGACCGTTGTAGTGAAGCGCCTTGGCAATCAAGCCTTTTCCGGTCCCGGTTTCCCCGGTGATCAGGACGTTTGTTTCCGTATCGGAAAGATTTTCAATCAGCCTGAACACATCCTGCATTCGATTGCTTTTACCAATAATATTGCAAAATTGATGGCGCTCCTTGAGTTCTCGTTCAAGATCGGTCAGCCGGGTCACATCCCGACCGACCAGCAATGCCCCGATGGAGTTGTTATCCTGGTCGATCAGGGGCGATGAACATACAATAACCGTCTGGAGTCGTGAATCGGGACGCTGATATTCGATTCGATATTCCTGAATGACTTTCAGTTTATTTAATGACTCATCCAGCATTTTTGCGCATAGTTTAAAAAAAGGATGCTCAATATCATAGTAGGACTTTCCGATAATATCTTCCGGCCTGATATCGAAAAGGGATTGTACGGCCTCATTGGCGTCGTGTACGTAAAGGTTCTGATCGACCGTGATAATGCCTGAGGGAATACTGCGAAAAATTGCCTCCAACTGGCGACGGTACCGCTCCTTATCGATTTCTATCCGTTGTTTTTCATCTTTCAGCGCCTTGTTTTCCAGAGCGATTCGGGCTACCCGCAGCAACGTTTCTTTATTGATGGGTTTGGCCAGGTAATCGAAGGCCCCCAACCTCACGGATTCCGCCGCCGAATCGATATTGGGCTGCCCGGTGATCATGATCACCGGACATTTGAGTTTCCTGTCCCGGACCTCTTTAAGAAGTTCAATGCCGCTGTGATTTCCCAGCACGATATCCGCAAAAATCAAATCCGGGTTCGAGGACTGGATCAATTCGACGGCCGAACCATAATCCGAAGCGCAGACCACCTGATGTCCGTCTCTGGATAGAAAGGTCTCAAAGGTAAAGCGTATGCTCTCTTCGTCATCAACAATCAGAATTTTTGCTTTCTCAATCACGACTCAATCCCCAAATTCCATAAAAAAGGCCGATACCCGATCACCCGCTCAAGCCCCTCGTGTTCTCTTCCAGGGGGAACTCGACGACAGCTTTTGTAAACACCCCTTTCTCGGATTCAAATCTGAGTCGTCCCCCGTTATTTTTGATCAGCGAGTGGCTGATCACCAGCCCCAGCCCCATATGATGCCCCGTCGGGTTTTGGGTAAAAAACGGGGCCTGAATTTTATAAAAAATTTCCGACGGAATACCGGTCCCATGATCCTTGAATATAATCTGTATGTTTCCGCCCTGCTTCGTATGATCGATCCTGCCGATAATTTCTATGATTTTATCCGAATCCGCGTTCGGATATTTTTGATTCAAAGCGCATCTCGCATTGCTGAGCAGGTTCAGAAACACTTGCTGAAGCTCTTGCGAATCGGCGACCACAACCGGAATATCATCGATAAAATTGATTTGAATGCGAATATTGTCTTTCTTCATCAACGTCCGCGTCAAACCCAGGGTATCGATCAAAACGGACTTAATCTGAAGCGGTATTTTTTCTTTATTCCGTTCCCCGACAAAGGCCATCAGCCGTTTGACGATACCGGCGATTCGTTCGCCTTCATGCATGATCCGCTTTGGGATCTCTGCATCCCGCCCCTCTTCCTGATATTGATCGATCAGTATCTGTGCATAATTTATGATACCGGTCACAGGATTATTGATTTCGTGAGCGATTCCGCCCGTCAATTCTCCCAGAGACGTAAAATGGGCGTTTTTCATCGCTTCGGACTGACAGTTTTTCATCGCCGTGATATCACGACATATTTTCATGACGCTCTGCGGCTTTCCATCCGGGTAACGGGTCGCAGCGATTGCCGTGCACCACATGTCCACCGTTTTCCCATCGGGAATAGTTACCTGGATTTCAAGATCATGGTTTTTCCCGTCGCGAAAGCATTTTTTCAGAATGCACTCCCCGTAGCACGTGTCACATTTGTAAAACACGTCATGATAACGACTCCCAATCACGTTCGCCCCAAACATCTTCCGTGCCGCCCTATTGAGCCACATGATCCGAAATTCCGAATTGATCATGATCACCGGGTCCGTCAGAATATTAATAATATTTGCAAGAATTGCCCGGTCGATCTGAAGGTTTCGGTCCTTTGGTTGCCTTTTTTTTATCAATTTTGACTTCCACAGCATTTTTTATATTTTTTACCGCTGCCACAGGGGCAGGGGTCATTTCGGCCCACTTTTTTTTCCGACCGTTTGACGGGTTTTTTCTTTGTATCCTCATCACCGTGAGAAAACGCCATCTGCTGTTGTCTGGGCTGTTTCAAATCGTCAATAGCTTCAGGTTCCGCCAGTTGAATCCTGAAAAGAATCCCTAATATTTCTTCTTTGATCCTGTCAATCATATCCTGAAACAGTTCAAACCCTTCCTTTTTGTAAACAATCAAAGGATTCTGCTGGCCGTACCCCCTGAGCCCGATACCTTCTTTCAAATGATCCATGCTCAGCAGATGATCCTTCCACAAGGCATCCACCGTCTGAAGCATGATCATGCGTTCGAGTTGTCTGAAATCGGCCTCACCGATCAAACGCTCTTTTCCGTTATAAATTTCAATGGCCGAATCATAAATCAGGTCCGAAAGTCTGTCGGTATCCAACCCTTCCAGGGTGTCGTCATCAAGGGGGAGCCTGAAATTGAACTGCTTGAACACCGCCTCCTGAAGTCCTTTTAAATCCCAGTCTTCGGCAAGCAGTTTGTCATCGGCAAACCCGGTTGCAATTTCCTCGGCCTTTTCCCGGATCATGTCCTCAACGGCCCCTTTCAGGTCATCCCCACTCAAGGCCTCACGCCGCTGCTTGTAAATCACTTCTCTTTGCTGGTTCATGACATCATCATACTCGAGCAGCTGTTTTCGGATATCAAAATTATGCCCTTCAACCTTGGACTGGGCATTTTCAATGGCCCGGCTGATGAGATTGTGCTCGATGGGTTCGCCTTCCTGCATGCCGAGTTTTTCCATGATGCCCGTAATTCGTTCACCACCGAAAATTCGGAGCAGATCGTCTTCCAGAGCCAGATAAAACCGTGAAGATCCCGGATCTCCCTGCCGGCCGGACCGCCCGCGCAGCTGGTTGTCGATTCGGCGGCTTTCGTGCCGCTCCGTTCCGAGAATATGAAGTCCCCCGAGTTCGGTGACCCCTTCGCCAAGAACGATATCCGTCCCCCGACCGGCCATGTTGGTCGATATGGTCACGGCCCCTTTCTGCCCTGCCTGGGAAACGATTTCGGCTTCTTTTTCATGGTTTTTTGCGTTGAGAATCGTATGTTTAACGCCCCGCTTCTTCAGTTGACGACTGAGGTCTTCCGAGACATCGATCGATATGGTCCCAACCAGAACCGGCTGTCCCTTTTTATTCAACTCGATGATTTCCTGGATCGCCGCGTTGAATTTTTCCCTGCGGGTCTTGTAGATAACATCCGGAAAATCGTGCCGAACCATTGGCTTGTTCGTGGGAATCACCGCCACATCCAGATCATAGATTTTTTTAAATTCCGCCGCTTCCGTATCCGCCGTACCGGTCATTCCGGCCAGCTTGTCATACATTCTGAAATAATTCTGAAAAGTTACAGTCGCCAGTGTCTGATTTTCATTCTCTATCTTGACGTTTTCCTTGGCTTCCAGCGCCTGGTGCAACCCCTCGCTGTAACGACGTCCCGGCATCAATCGTCCGGTAAATTCGTCTACGATGATGACCTCACCGTTTTTGACGATGTAATCCACGTCCCGCCTGAACAGCGTATGCGCTTTCAGCGCCTGGTTGATGTGATGCAGAAGTTCGATGTATTTCGCGTCATACAGGTTATCCACCTTCAACGCATGTTCGGCCCTTGCCACTCCCTCTTCCGTCAACACGACGGCTCGGGCTTTTTCGTCAATCGTGTAATCTTTGTCGCGGACCATTCGAGGGATGATACCATTCACCTGATAGTACAGGCTCGTGGACTTTTCCGCCGGCCCGGATATAATCAGGGGGGTCCTGGCCTCATCGATCAATATGCTGTCGACCTCATCCACGATGGCAAAACTGAGTTGGCGCTGAACCAGGGAATCACGATCAAACTTCATATTGTCTCTTAAATAATCGAACCCGAACTCATTGTTGGTGCCGTAAGTGATATCCGAGTTATAAGCGACTTTGCGTTCGGCATCCGTCAACCCGTGAAGAACGGTGCCTACAGACAACCCCAGAAAATTATACACCTGCCCCATCCACTGCGTATCCCGCCCGGCCAGGTAATCATTGACGGTAATAACATGGACCCCGTTACCCGTAAGGCCGTTCAGGTATGCCGGAAGCGTGGCGACCAGAGTTTTTCCCTCACCGGTTTTCATTTCCGCGATCCTGCCTTGATGCAGGACGATGCCGCCGATCAGCTGAACGTCAAAATGACGCATATTCAACACCCGAGCCGACGCCTCACGAACCAGAGCAAACGCTTCGGGCAACAGGTCGTCGAGAGATTCCCCGTTTTCATAACGCTGTTTAAACTCGCCGGTTTTCGCCTTGAGCTGCGCGTCGTTCATCGCGTGAAATATGGGTTCCAATGTATTGATTTGTTCAACAACGGGTCGAATTTTATTCAGCACCCGTTCATTTTTACTGCCAAAAATTTTCGTCAGAAAATTAACTACCATATGAATCCAATTCCTCCGGGATATGTCGTGACGGCCGTCCGGAGCTATGTATATACTGAAAAAATATTACCCCGACCGGCTTTCAGTGATTGGCGCGCATCAGTTAATGAAATAAAAAATATGTTTCGCATCAAACATTAATTGCTGTCTATGCCTATGCGTATCCATCGTCTTGATACGGCATACGCTTCAGGACACTATAATCATCGATTCGACAAAAAACAACATGCAGATTCGAAGTGATTGATAATTTTATCATACTAAAATGATTATCTGAATTGATAAAGAAAAATCAGAACGATCTGGAAGAGAAAAAAATAAGCAAACAAATCCAGCAGGCTTCAGGCGGGCATCAATTAAAAATATAGTTTGAAGGGTTAACGGGAACCCCGTTCAGCCGAACCTCGTAGTGTACATGAGGCCCCGTGCTCCGTCCGGTATTGCCGACCTCTGCCACGATATCTCCCCGTTTGACCCTGTCTCCGCGTTTTATCAGAATTTTGCTGTTGTGTCCGTATCGGGTAACGAACCCATACCCATGATTGATCACAACCAAATTTCCAAGCAAGCCTTTTTTACCGGCATACGTCACGATTCCGTCTGCCGTCGCGGTTACGGGTGTGCCTTTGGGGGCGGCAATATCCATCCCTTTATGAAATTCTTTTCGATTGGTGAAAGGAGACGTGCGGTAACCGAATTTTGAACTCGTCCACCCTTTTGCCGGTCGAATCGCCGGCGTACAGGCCAATAAATTCCGCTGTTCCTGCATCTGCTCCAGAAGAAACTCAAACGTTTTTTCCTGGTGCTCGGCCGCCGCAATGAGCTGATCCACCTGATCATACATTTCGCGCACCAACGTGCTGCTGTGTTCCTTGAATGAAAGCATGGGATCCAGATCTTCCGGCAAAGGGCCGCCCACCCCGAACAAGCCGTCCTGTTCATCTGAATGATCAAGGTTGGCAATGATTCGCATCTTTTTCTGAAACTTGTCAATCTTCACTACTTTAGACTTCAACGTATTTATCTCATTGGCAAATTTTTCTATTTGCTTTTGCTGCTGATAAATCTTCTGGGTCTGCTCAGCTACTTTTCTTTCGACAACGTGTTTGTGTGCGAGCTCTTTTTTCAAATCGTAGTAATCATAGGCAATAAAGGCCAGCAATACCGCGCAGAATCCAAAGCACAGGCACAACCCATACAGCATCTGCTTTGAAGCGCCTAATTTTCGAATATCTTTTCCGGATTCGTCAAAAATAATGAATGAGATTTTTCTTTTCATGATCTTATGAACTCAAATCGGCGTTTATTGCGGTTAGATTTCTCATAAAACTACAGGTAGATTCTATCTGGATATTTAAATTTTTTTTAACTATCACGGTTACAGTAAATCTGTCAAGAATCGGATAAGCGTATGACTTTAAATAAGCGATTATTCAATGACGCGCAAGGGGAAAAAAACAATTCATGAATGGCGGGGTTATATAATGATTTACAGAATTACTATACCACACATTTCAATCATTCGAAAGCCCGCTTGTTTTCTAAACGTCAATTCCCAATTTATATTTCAAGGACGCCAGCGTATTTTTCATCAGCATCGTAATCGTCATAGGCCCTACCCCGCCCGGCACCGGAGTAATAGCGCCCGCAATCTCCACAGCGGTTTCAAAATCAACATCTCCCCGAAGAACGGCGATTTTTTTCCCTGTTTTAGCGCTGATCTTTTCTCCCACCCGATTAACGCCCACATCGATCACGCAGGCCCCGGGTTTGATCCATTCAGACTTGACCAGCCCGGGCACTCCGGCCGCAACGATAAGGATATCGGCCCGGCTGCAATGCATCGCCAGATCACGGGTACCGGTATGAACGACCGTAACGGTTGCATTGGCCCCGATTCCTTTCTGAAGCAGCATGTTGGCAATGGGTTTCCCGACAATATTCGAACGCCCGACCACGACCACTTCGGCACCGTCGATCCGAATACCGGCTCGAATGATCATTTCACGAATTCCTGCAGGCGTGCACGGCGGAAATTTCATTTCCCCCCCTCCGAGCATGACACGCCCCATATTGATGGGATGAAACCCGTCAACATCCTTGTCCGGATCAATGGCATATATGACTTTTTTTTCATCGATATGGTCCGGGAGAGGCAGTTGAACCAGAATGCCGTGAATCGTGTCATCCCGGTTGTATTCGTCGATCAGGTCCAGCAGTTGTTTTTCCGGGATCGTCTCCGGTAAATTTTCCTGCACCTCTTTAAACCCTAACCGGATGGCCGTCTTCACCTTCAGCGTTACATATGAAACCGAGGCCGGATCGGCCCCGACCAGGATGGTCGCCAACCCGGGAACCACCCCATGCGTTCGTTTTATCGTTTCAACCTCTTTTGAAATTTCGTCCAGTATCTGTTCCCGAATTTCAGTGCCTTTGATTATTTTTGCCTTCATATCAATCTCCTTATCCACCCGAAAAGGCTTTAAAACTCACGCTCTCTTTCACCATTTTTCTTTGGTGTTCATTACAATGACGAATCGGATGGCGTAACTGTTTTTCTTTATTCTTTTTATCGTCATCCGAACTGTTTTAATATCAAACTCTTTTATCGGTTTTTTTCTTTCCCGGGCTCAGGTTCAATCTGCGGCTGAATCCTGTTTTTTGCCGCGGATCGACGCGAATATACGCGAATCTTTTCTCATGATTTTTCAGGCTGAAAAAAATCTCGGAATGTATTCAGCATCGGATCAGACAAGCAGCACTAACGAAGTGGCCGAATTCAGGGCCTCAGGTCGAAAAAATTGATGTTTAAACTTATATGGTGCGAGAGTCAAGCAAACTTTTAATACCTTTTTTCTTACCAAATGATTTTTATTGAAATACCGCTTGACAATCGGATCAAAGAAATCTATTTAGTTAAAAAATATATTCACTTTTTTATACGATACATTATGAATTTAAAAAACAACATCATTCATATTTTAAGTCTCCTCGGTTATACCTACATGTATTAATGCCTGCTGCCCCTTCACTTATTACGGGGTAAGCAGGCCATCTTGAATTCCGCGTTTTTCATATTCATCCAGATTATTAAAACCTTCTAAATCTCAAAATCGAACGAATTTATTTAAACACACTGTTGTATAAGTGCACAAGTATTCAGCTGCATTTTTAATCTATCAGGTCTATTGTGGAGGTGTCCCTATGAAAAAAAATCTATTATCGGCAACCGCAACCTTTATGGCGGCTGCAATTTTAATGTTCTCAGCCGGTTCTGCAGTACATGCCCGTACGATTCGTCTCACCTACAGCATCTTTTTTCCCCCGACGCATGAACAGTGCAAAACCGGAATGATGTGGGCAGAAGAAATCGAAAAACAGACGGACGGCGCCGTCACCATCACCGTATTTCCCGGCGGGACTCTGACCAAGGCCAATCAGTGCTACGACGGGGTCGAAAAAGGCATATCCGACATCGGTATGTCCTGTTTTGCATACAACCGGGGACGTTTTCCGGTCATGGAAGCAGTGGATCTGCCGTTGGGATACCCCAACGGTCAGACGGCCACTCACGTCGCCAATGATTTTTTCCAGGCACTCCAGCCCGGGGAACTCGACGGGGTAAAGGTACTCTACATTCACGCCCATGGTCCCGGTCTTCTGCATACCCAACGCCCGGTAAACTCCCTTGCGGACTTGAAAGGCATGAAGATTCGATCCACGGGATTAAGCGCAAAAGTTGCCGAAGCACTTGGCGCCGTTCCGGTAGCCATGCCCCAGCCTTCCACCTATGAAGCGCTTCAGAAAGGGGTGGTCGAAGGCACATTTGCACCGATAGAAACACTGAAAGGCTGGCGCCAGGCCGAGGTCATAAAGCACACCACCGACTGTCGTTCCATCGGTTACACCACGTCCATGTACGTCGTGATGAACCTGAAGAAATGGAATTCCCTGCCAAAAGAAATTCAGGACGTATTTGAAAGCGTCAGCAACAAATGGATCGATGTTCACGGCAGCACATGGGACCGTGTCGATATCGAAGGCAAAACCTACACCCAAAGTCTGGGGAACGATATCATCGAACTGAAACCAGCCGAACATCAGAAATGGAAAGCCGCTGTGGAACCGATCATTCAGAACTATGCATCTGAAAAATCCAAAAAGGGGATTGACGGTAAGCATGTAATTTCAACACTCAGAAGCCTGATTGAAAAATACAGCGCTGTTTACGTCCAATAGCCGAAGGTTCCCGGCTGAAGGCCGACACCCTATCAACTCACAGGACCGATCATGATACGAATAAATTTTTTTCTGAAGTCCGTTACGGACTCATTCAACTGGATTTCCGCCGCAGGCGTAACGGCTATGATGCTGCTGACATCGGCAGATGTGTTTCTGCGCCTGGTGGCGGAACCCATTCCGGGGGTCTATGAAATTGTCGGCCTTCTCGGTTGTATCGTTGTTTCATTCTCACTGGCGTACACATCGGCTGAAAAGGGGCATATCGCAGTGGAATTTCTGATGCGTAAATTACCCGATCATGTCCAGGCCGCCGTCAACACCGTCAACAACCTGCTGAGCATTGCACTGTTCGGGCTGATCGCCCGGCAATGCCTGCTGTATGCCGCCGATCTCAGGCAAAGCGGCGAGGTCACCCTGACCCTGCAGATGCCTATTTTCCCTTTTGTTTACGGCATTTCCATTGGTTGCACACTCCTTTGTCTGGTACTGGCATCGGATTTTTTCAAATCAGCAAGGAGGATGTTTCAACGATGAACCCTACGATTGTCGGCTTAATCGGGATTGCGGCGTTATTTATTTTTCTGTTCATGAGAATGCCGGTCGGTTTTCTGATGGCCATGATCGGCTTTGCGGGCTTCGGCTGCCTGGTGTCCTTTGACGCCGCCCTGAATCTGGCGGCCAAGGATGTATTCTCGGTGTTCAGTTCCTATAATCTGACCGTTATTCCGCTGTTTGTTCTCATGGGTCAGATTGCGTTTCATTCAGGCATCAGCAGCCGGTTGTTCGATACGGCCTATAAATTCATGGGACACCTTCCGGGCGGGTTGGCCATCGCCACCATTGGGGCCTGTGCCGGATTTTCCGCCATATGCGGTTCCACCAATGCAACCGCCGCCACCATGGCGGCGGCCACTCTGCCGGAAATGAAACGGTACCATTACAAACCCGGACTGGCCACCGGAGTCGTTGCCGCCGGCGGCAGCCTGGGAATCCTGATTCCACCCAGCGTCATATTTATCGTTTACGGCATCATGACCGAACAGTCCATCGGCGAACTGTTTATCGCCGGATTTCTTCCGGGGCTTCTGCTGACCGGACTTTTTGTCCTGGCCATTATCATCTGGACCCGGCTCAGACCCGATCTGGCGCCCCGTGCCCAAAAGGCCTCTTTCCAGGAGAAAATAAAATCACTGTCAGGGCTGGTGGAAACCCTTATTTTATTCGTATTGGTCATGGGCGGCCTGTTCATGGGGTTCTTTACCCCGACCGAAGCCGGGGGGGTTGGCGCGTTCGGCACACTCGTGCTGGCCGTCATTAAAAAAAATCTGTCGTGGCAGGGGTTTGTTTCGGCCCTTTTTGAAACCACCCGCATTTCCTGCATGATTTTAGTGATTGTTGCCGGTGCGACCATTTTTGGACATTTCCTGGCCATATCCAGAATCCCGTTCGATATCGCGGCCTGGATTTCAGGGGCGGACCTTCCCCCCTTTATGATCATGAGTTTCATTATTCTGGTCTACCTGCTGGGAGGTTGCTTCATCGATTCGCTTGCTCTGATCATGCTTACGGTCCCCATTTTTTATCCAGTGGTCATCCATTTCGGATACAACCCCCTGTGGTTCGGCGTCGTTATTGTTCTGATCACACAAATCGGGGTCATCACCCCCCCGGTCGGGATTAATGTATACGTGGTCAGCGGAGTGGCGCGGGATGTCCCCCTGGATGTCATTTTCAAAGGCGTGGTGCCGCTCCTGATCGCTCTGGTGATCGGCACCGTACTGCTGATACCGTTTCCGCAGATCGCCCTGTTTCTGCCGAATTTGATACGATAAGAGCGTCAGGACTGAGGACTGAGTGAAGAGGTGTAGGGGCGGACCCCTGTGTCCGCCCGTCGGTGAGTGTGATTCAGATCGGATACGGCACCGCATCCAACCCCTGTGTTTCATCCAGTCCCATCATGATGTTCATGTTCTGGACAGCCTGCCCCGCAGCACCTTTGACGAGATTATCGATGACCGAAACAATTACCAGCCGCCGGTTTCGTACATCCAGCCTGAAACCGATGTCACAGTAGTTGGTTCCCCGGACGTTCAGCGTATCCGGAACCACGCCCTCCGGACAGATCCTGACAAATGAACGCCCGGCATAAAATGCCGTCAGGCATTCGCTGATAGCACTTTCGCTGACGCTGTCGCCGACCGGCACATAGATGGTTGACAACATGCCGCGCGTCATGGGAACCAGATGGGGAACAAATGTGATCTGAACCGGTCTGCCGGCCTCCCGGCTCAAAACCTCTTCCATTTCCGGGGTATGGCGATGCTGCGCAACCTTGTATGCCTTGAAAGACTCGTTTGCCTGACAAAAATGGGCCGTCAGAGACAGAGACCGTCCCGCACCACTGACTCCGGATTTTGAATCCACCACAATGGACCGTTCATCTATCAGGCCGTTCTTGATAAGCGGTATCAGGGGAAGCAGCGTACTGGTGGGATAGCACCCCGGATTTCCGACAAGATCGGTTTTTGCAATTTCAGACGCATAGACCTCGCAAAGGCCATACACAGCTTTTTCCAGAAGTTTCGCATCGGTGTGAGGCTGATAATAAGCTTCATACGCCTGGACATCTCTGAACCGAAAATCCGCGGATAAATCGACGACCTTTTTGCCTCGTGCAATCAGTTCGGGAACAATCTGCATGGGAATCTTATGAGGAAGTGCGGTAAATACCACGTCGGCCGCTTCACAGATACGATCGACCGTCTGTTCCTCACACATCAGATCGACAATACCCGCCATGGATGGATAAATACGATCAAATCGCTGCCCTGCATACTGGCGGGACGTTATCAGCGTCAAAGTAACGTTTTCATGACCCGAAAGAATCCGGATCAGCTCAGCGCCGGTATAACCGGTTGCCCCCACTACGGCCGCACGTATCATGCTGTCTCCTTTATGTACTGATTTTTCGTCAGGTGCTTCGCACACTTAAATTTATTGTCTACCGCCCGTTCGCTTCGCTCAGTCGAGGTACAGAGAACGCAGAGACCAGAATCGCCGTTTCGGGACTCTTCGCCTCGAGCGAAGGAGGCGGTAAATATATCCGGTATAAAAAAGGCCGTGTTTCACGTAAAGATCCCATTATCACACAGATTCGGATTTATCATCTTTTTTTTTCAAATCCTGAACGAGATCCTTTATGATCGACACAACATTTTTGCCTCTGTCCCGGGCGATACGATGCGCTTCATCGACAAGCCGGGCGGCCTGAGCGTTCAACTCACCGGCCGAAGGCGGCGACATCTTTTTTTTCTCATACCGCTTCATCAACAGGCCAACGGCCAGTCGCTGTTCCTGACGTTTAATAAATCCCATCATACCAAATATATTCCTTTTTTATGAAGGTCGCGGGATAGGGTTTTCTTTATTTCGCTTCAGTTTGATCCATTCGGATCATTCATGAACATTCTCTACCTTTATCGAATTTTTTTAACTCTTACCATATTGGTGGTCCCGGCCACCCATAGCGGATGTCCGGCCGTGATGACCACCAGGTCCCCTGTCTGGACCTTTCCGAGTTTCACCGCCGTCGCGGCGGCATTCTCGATCATTTTGTCCGTATCCGAGGTATCTTCGATAAAGGTGGGAACACACCCCCAATACAGGGCCAGACGACGAATCACCCGTTCGTCGGGCGACAATGCAATAATTTCAGGTCTGGGTTTAAGCCGGGAAATCTGCTGGGCCGTAAATCCTGATCGCGTGGTTGCCAGAATGGCTTTTGCCCCGAGATGGTCGGCCAGGATACACCCGGCATACGCCACGGATTCCGAAACCGCATTCTTATGACTCAACTGAAGGTATTTTTCGTGGGGGAAATTTTTTTCGGCGTTTTGGGCGATTCGGGCCATGTATTGAACGGCTTCAACCGGATAGTTTCCGGCAGCGGTTTCTTCCGACAACATGATCGCATCGGCCCCGTCCAGAACGGCATTGGCGACATCAGCGGCCTCTGCGCGTGTCGGTCGGGGAGAATCCACCATGGATCGAAGCATCTGCGTGGCGATAATGACCGGTTTACCCGATTCATTCGCCCGCCGAACGAGCGTCTTCTGAATACCCGGAACCTGTTCCAGAGGCACTTCCACTCCCAGATCCCCCCGTGCCACCATGATGCCGTCGGACACGTCCAGAATCTCTTTCATGCAATTCAGTGCTTCATGTTTTTCTATCTTGGCGATCACCGGCGTGTCTTTGCCGTGATTTTTGATGATCTGCTTGACCATTCGCACATCATCCGGTGTTCGGACAAACGAAAGCGCTACATAATCGACATCGTTGGCCAGACCGAACAACAGATCTTCTTTGTCTTTTTCCGTGATGGATTCCGCGCTGATCGAACCGGACGGCAGATTGACACCCTTATGAGACGTCAGAATGCCTCCGGTAATCACCCGGCAGGATATATCGACAGCCGTCGTATGTTCGACCACCAGTTCCATCAACCCGTCCGCCAGCATGATCCGATCGCCGGATTTAACCTCCTGCGGCAGTCTGGAATAGGAAACCGATACCCTGTTTTCATTTCCTTGAACCGAATCGCTGGTCAGGACAAAAGGTTGACCGGATTTGAGCATAATACCGGACTCCGGAGTCGTGCCCACCCGAATTTTCTGACCGCACAGGTCCTGAAGCAGCGGCACCGGTCGCCCCAATTCTTTAGAAATTTTTCGTATCCGTTGAATTTTTTCCAGATGTTCCGCATGGGTGCCGTGCGAAAAATTGAGTCTGGCTACATTCATACCGTTTTTGATCATTCGGCCCAGGGTCTCCCGACTGTCGCACGCAGGGCCGATGGTACACACAATTTTTGTTTTTGGCATCGTACGATTCCTCAATTTCTCGAAAATAAAAAAATTTATCTCACCGCCCGCTTGGCACGAGGCGCAGAGAGCAAGTTGCCGGGCATGAAACCGTTTATTAAAATTACGGCAACGATATGATATTCCGAAAACCGAATATTGGTATCACCGCCCTGCGGGGGTTTGAGTAATATGGATGGTTTTATTGCCGGCACCATAGGTACCCGTCTTGAAGATTGGGCGGACACAGGGGGCCGCCCTTACACCAAATTGTGCTTTTCAATAGGGCGACCAGGGGCTCGACCCTACATCCCGCTCGCCATATCTGCCTGCTGCAAACCGGCTGCTCCGGACTTCCCCCGCCCTCGGCACTCAGTCCTCACCACTCAATACATTACGTATAATCCCGGAAAAGTCCTTCAATATGAACGGCTTCTGCAAAAACTCCCTGATTCCCATATCCAGCGCTTCATTCCGGGTGATCGTCTCGCTGTAACCGGTGCACATAATCACCGGTATATCGGGTCGAATGTCCATCATCTTGAGGGCCAGTTTATCTCCCGTCAGGTTCGGCATGGTCAAATCCGTGATAACCAGATCAAAATTTCCGGGAGCTTTGCTGAAAATATCCAATGCCTCCAGCGAGTTGGTCACAGCCGTCACCTGATACCCCAGTTGCTCCAAGGCATATTGACTCACTTCGGTTATGGATTTTTCATCATCGACAAACAGAATTCGTTCATTTCCCCGTGAGAATACCGGTGTTTTTTCGGTTTTTTCCATTTTTTCACCCGGATGGGCCGGAATGAAAATTTCAAACCGCGATCCGGTACCGGGTTTGCTCTCAACATAAATAAATCCATCATAACTTTTAACAATTCCGTTTACAACCGCCAGGCCCAGTCCCGACCCTTTGCTTTTTTCCTTTGTCGTAAAATACGGATCGAAAATTTTATCCAGAATCTCGTGTGTCATTCCGCATCCGCTGTCTTTGAACATCAAGCGGACAAACGCGCCGGAAGTTACCCCCGGATATTGAGAGATCTCCTGTTCCGTCAGTTGCACACGGTTTAATTCGATCTCCAGAACCCCGCCCCTGCTTTCCATTGCATGCGCCGCGTTGGTGCACATATTCATCACGATCTGATGAATCTGGGTCGCATCGGCCAGAACGCAATCCGCTGCCGGATCGATATAATGCTGGATTTCAATTGTTGACGGCAGGGTTGCCCGGATCAGCTGAAGTGTTTCCTTAATGATGGGCTGAAGCTCTATATAGTGTCGGTTCTGCTCGGATTTTCGACTGACGGCAAGAACCTGTTTGATCAACTCCTTGGCCCGCCGGCAGGCGTGAACGACCTGGGTCATATTATGATCGATCCGATCAAAGCAGCCCCGGTTGTTTTCCAGGAGCGTCAGTTCGGAATAACCCAGGATGGCCCCGAGTATATTGTTGAAGTCATGCGCAATTCCTCCGGCCAACGTTCCGACGGCCTCCAGTTTCTGGGCCTGGCGCAGCCGGGCCTCCAGCTGACGGGTCTGGGTGATATCGCGGGCAATGCCGCAAATCCCGATGATATCATTGGAGCCGTCATAGATCGGAACTTTAATGACGTGCAGAATGATTATGCTTCCGTTTACCGGCACTTTCTGAATCTCATCGACGATTTCCCCCCTGAAAATTCGCCGGTCGGTTTTCATGGAATGTGTGCCGGCCTTTTTATCCTCGTAAAGTTCTTCGGCCGTCACCCCGATAATGTCCTTTGCCGGCGTGCAGAACATGTTGGCCAGGGTCGGGTTTACCAGGATGTAACGCAAATTGCGGTCTTTGATAAAAATACCGTCCCGGGCCGTTTCAAAAATGGTCCGAAACCGCTCTTCACTTTCCCGCAACGCATCCTCGGCCTGTTTTCGTTCCGTAATATCTTCATATGTCAACAGATGTTTCTCATTTCGGGTGATCACACCCCGCATGTGAATCATTCGTTCACGTCCGTCAGCGGTGTGAACCGGAAGGATTCGCTCCCGGACCATACCGGTCTCGGGAACCGCCCAGTCGCTTTCAAAAAAAGCCATGATCTCTCTTCGAAGATTCGGCTCCGGATAGGCCTTCCGGAACCAGGTCGCCTTGTCCGGCATGCTCCGGAGGTCATAGCCAAAAATAGCGGTAAACCGCGGGTTGAAATATTCAAACTCGCGGTTCCGGTCCATCAACGATATACCGACCGGAATGTTTTCGGCCAGCATCCTGAACTGCTCTTCAGTGGTCTTGCAGACGGTAATATCCCAGCCAATACACCACACATTGCAACCGGGTATCAAATGTACCTGGATACAGGACCATGAAACGATTTTTTCCAGACCGTCTCTGCAGTACACCGGACTGTTCCACCGGGCATGCCGGCCGGACACTTCCGCCCGATAATTCAACAAGCCGGATATACGTTTCCGGAAAATCTCACCCGGCCACAGACGTTTTGTGAACGCCTGATTTCCGACAACGTCCTTTGCCGAAAAACCGGTCACGCGTTCGCTTTCATCATTCCAGAAAATCAGCGTTCCCTCAGAATCCAATGCACACACCATCACCGGTAACCGCCGGAGAAAAGCGTGCAATCCCGGTTCATCGAGTTGCCCGGGCAAGGCCTGCCTCAAAATCTCGTTTTCATACTCCAGTTCTTTGATCCGATTTGCCAGTTGCTCACAGGTCGGCTTCGCACGCATGAAATGTGTCTCCTGTATCTGCCGGAGGTTCAGCGCAATCGAACATAAATCGAGTCAAGGGGTCACGGTCACGGCCCGTACATCGGCATGATCCCCATTGCAAATTCTGAAAATAATCTCTTCCAGTATCAACTTTGGATTCAGACCGGTGGTTTTGAACTTTATATCCGCCTTCCCCAGTTCCTGCATCAATTGAACGAGTTCTTTCTCCGAATAGGTGTCCGCACGTTTGAAGAGCAGATACACCGGATACGCGTTTCGGGGATTCTGTGCAATCATCAGATCGGACACCGGTTTGCTTTTTGTGGAACCCTTTGGTTTGGACAATGCCGTTTCATCCGACCGACCGGTTTTCTTCAACTTGTCGTCCCATTGTTCCCACTGCCGTTTCAATGCCGCATCACACGCCTGTATCTCGGGCATCACCTGTTTCTGGAACGGGCCGTAAGCCATCCCTGCATGCCAGACACGTCCCCGGTCACTGACCGCGAACGCTTTGACCAGCATCAGTTTTCGAACCTGATTGATCAGGGCAGCAAAAATCTGAAGCGGATATATATTGTCCTGCAGCATGGCGTCGAGGCAGCCTAATGCCTCATCCGGATTCTTATCCAGAACGGCATTGGTCAGTTCAAAAACTGGATGTTTTCGGGTCGAACGTACCGTCTGCCGGACATCCTCTGCGGTGATGGTTTTGCGCCCCCCCACATACAGAACCAGCTTCTTGAGATTGTTGACAAATGTCCCGAGATCAAAACCGGTCATTTCATGCAGAAAATTAAAGGCCTGCGGCTCCATGCGCTTTCCGCTTTTCGCAAGAATCGCATTCATCCGTTCGCTTAACACGGCTTCCTGAGCCATTTTGTCGGCCCTTCGATTCCCCTGAGGGACAGAGCAGTCAATAGTGGTCCCGCATCGATCGATTGTTTTGAACAGGCTTCGGCGTTTATCGGCATGATCCGATACAATGATCAAATGATGGCGTTCCGGGAATCCCCTTTCAAGGGCTTTTTCCAGCATTCCGGCATGATCGCCGGCCGCCGGAATCCGAATGCGGTTGTCAATACAGTACTGAATTGCCGGGTCCAGCCACGAATCATCCGCCTCGTCATCCCCGCCTTCCAGCTGTCTACGAGCGTCGGCCCGAATATCCTCAAACGAAAGATTCAGCAGAGAAAGCAGATTCGTAAGGTGTTTCGCGCTTTTTTTGGGTTCATTTCCGATCCATGCGGTTTTTGCTTTTTGAAGAATGCGGGACTGGTCCTGCCGGGTGTCGAACACCCGGGCGTCCTGTAAGGCTACCACTTTCAATTCGGAAAAAAACGAAAAGGTATTCAGATGCTCGACGGCAACGGCAATGTTGGCATTCGCACCGTCGATCGATTCATAGCCGAATTTTCTTTCCGTTTCCGGAAGCATGGCGTCCAGAAGCCTTTCAAACGCCGTTTTGCACAACCACGAATCGCCGTAAATCAAATACACGGGAGAAAACCGGCGGGGAGGCTCTCCATTCAGGATGTCACCCAGATGAGTTTCAAATGATTTGAAATTGAATTGAGCCATCTCAGGGATTTCTTTTTCTTTCCCGGTTCCGGAGAAACACCATCATTCCGATGGAAACGATCCCCATGACAAGGCCGATGCCCTGGGATATCGACAAAAGATCGAATAAAACGGTCCCTCTGAAATCACCCCGGAACATTTCGACCATCGATCGCATCAGCGCATACATTAATACATACAGCCAGAACAATCGCCCGTCAAATGATTTGCGGCGACGCAAACTCCATAAAACAAAAAAAATGGCCAGGTTACCGAGAGAGGAATACAGTTGGGTGGGGTGAAGCGGAAGTCCTGTCGGCGCCAGACTTTCAGGATGTGTAAACGTAACGGCCCACGGCAGGTCGCACGTTTTTCCGTAGCAGCACCCGGCAAAAAAACAGCCCACCCGCCCTACACTGTGACCGATGGCCAGTGAAGGTGCCAGAATATCGGCCGTTTTCCAAATCGGCAATTGACAGCGTTTCAGATAGTAAAGAGCGATAAACACTGCGGCGATGAACCCGCCGTAGAACACCAGGCCCCCGTTCCAGATTTTGACAATTTCCAGAGGCGATTTGAGAAACATCTCGTAGTTGATGCCGACATACATCAGACGTGACCCGACAATCGCGGCAATCAGTACACAAAAGCACAAATCCGTTATCTGCTCGGGGTTTCGGCCCAGGCGCCGGGCCTCCTTCTTGGCCAGCTGGATGCCGATGACAAATCCCATCGCGACAAAAAAACCGTAAGTATAAACGGCGACATTACCTATTTTAAAAAAAATTGGATGCATGGGTGCTGTTCACTCGTCTGAGATAATAACGTTTTCATCATTCCGGAATCTTTCGAAACACCAGATGATACAGAAAAACCATGACGCCGATGGAAATGGCCGAATCCGCAACATTAAACGCCGGCCAGTGGTGCGTCTTGACATATACGTCCAGAAAATCCACAACATTGCCAAAACGCAATCTATCGATCAAGTTTCCGGCCGCCCCCCCGAAAATCATGGCCAGTGCGGTATTGAGAAACGGAAACTCGGAATATGTCCGCCGGTAAAGATAAAACACCATGCCCATGGCCAGAATCGTGGCCACCAGAAAAATCGGAAAAAACCACCCGGAATTCCGGCTTGCCAGAAATCCGAATGCCCCCCCCGGATTGTGGATATGGGTGATGTTGAAAAATCCCGAAATCACCGGGACGGAATGATAAAGCGGCAGGAAATGCATCACCGCCGCTTTTGTCACCTGATCAACGGTCACGATTATGGCGGTAATCCACAACAGCTTCAGATATTTTGCGTATGGACTGTTTGAATGCGTCATAGGATTCAGCCGTGCAACGTGCACGGTGACTTACTCTTTAAAAGCTGTTAAAAAAACTCATATATGTTTACCGCCCGCTTCGCTCGAAAAGCAGAAAACGCAGAGCCTCGAAACGACGATTTGGGTCTCTGCGATCTCTGTCCCCCGAGAGAGCGAAGCAAACGGGCGGTAGAAAATAAATTTTGGGCTTGATGATATCTTCGGCCACGTTGTTGCAGGCTCCGTCCCGCCCATTCCCGGATTCTCCGGCGTGATCCGGGGGATGCCGGGAACGGGCGGGACTCTGCAGTTAAGTTTACGAAAATATGACGGATGTTAGAACCAAACCCTAAATTTTAAATTTCGGCTTATCCGTATACCCGGGTTACCCCAACTGTGCCAGGGTTTTGCGACACCGGCTGCATATCGTGGGATGTTCCGGATCGTCTCCGACCGTTGGATCATGCACCCAGCACCGGTTACATTTATCGCCGACCGCGGATTTCACCAGAATTGAAAGTCCCTCTATCTCCACGCTGACAAACGCATCCGCCGACAGCCCTCCGTTTTTGACCAGCGTCACATGCGATACGATACAGATGGATCTGAGCTGGTCCTCATACGGAGCCAGCAAGGTGTAAAGTTCGTCGTCTACCGACACGGTAATGGCGGCATCCAGCGGATGACCGATACGCTTGGCCGTCCGGGCTTCTTCCAGCGCCTTTGTAATTTCGCCGCGAACCTCCAGAATGCGCTGCCAGTTTTGAGCCAACCCGCTGTTTTCCCATTCATCGGGGAGTTCCGGCAGCCCGGACAGATGGACGCTTTCCTCTTTACCTTCCCATTGCGGCATGAATTTCCATATCTCGTCCGAAGTAAAGGAAAGCACCGGAGCCATCAACCGCACCATCGTGTCCAGAAGGGAAAACATAACCGTCTGGGCGCTTCTTCGTTCCACGGATCGCGCCGGCGACGTATACAGCCGGTCTTTTAAAATATCCAGATAAAACGCCGACAGATCCACCGTGCAGAAATTATACAGCGCATGGTAGATGACGTGCAGATCGTAACGCTCATAGGCCGTCATCGTTCGCCCGGCAAGCTGCCGAAGCCGGTGCAGCGCAAACCGGTCCAGTTCCGGCATGGACGCGTAGTCGATCGAATCAACAGCCGGATCAAAATCATACAGATTGCCCAGCATGAACCGGCAGGTGTTTCGAATTCTCCGGTAGGCATCGCTGAGCTGTTTGAGAATTTTTTCGGAAATCCGAATATCATCCCGATAATCGGAAGACGCCACCCACAAGCGCAAAATTTCAGCCCCGAATTTGGCAATAACGGTTTTGGGAGCTACGACATTGCCAACGGATTTGGACATTTTCTTGCCTTTGGCATCCACCACAAACCCATGGGTCAACACGGATCGATACGGCGCCTTTCCCCGAGTGCCCACCGCCGTCAGCAAAGAGCTGTGAAACCAGCCCCGATGCTGGTCGCTGCCTTCCAGATATAAATCCGCCGGCCAGGTAAGGTCGGGGCGTTTTTCCAGAACAGCCGCATGACTGACCCCGGAGTCAAACCATACATCCAGGATATCGGTTTCCTTGACGAATCCGGTATGCCCGCATTCAGGGCAGACAACTCCCCCGGGCAGCAGGTCTTTGACATCTTTTTCGAACCAGACGTCGGCCCCGTGTTCCGCAAACAGTTTGTAGATTCGATCCGAAACCTCTTTTCCGGTCAGCAGGGTTTCGCATTTTTCACAATAAAACACGGTAATGGGAACCCCCCATGACCGCTGACGGGACACACACCAGTCCGGGCGGTTTTCGATCATACCGTAAATCCGGTCTTTGCCCCAGTGCGGAACCCATTCGACCCGATTGATTTCATCCAGGGCTTTTTCCCGCAGACCGGTTTTATCCATGGAGACAAACCATTGGGGGGTGGCCCGAAAAATGACCGGTTTTTTGCATCGCCAGCAATGGGGGTACGAATGCGTGATGGTTTCGGACGCCAGAAGCGAACCGACCTCTTCGAGTTTTGCGATCACCTCCTTATTGGCGTCAAAGACAAACTGACCGCTGAAAAATTGCACGTCATCGGTAAAACAGCCCCTGTCATCCACGGGCGAATAGGCATCCAGCCCGTACTGAAGTCCAACCTCGTAGTCTTCACGTCCGTGCCCCGGGGCCGTATGTACGCATCCGGTTCCGGTTTCCAGGGTCACATGGTTGCCGAGAATGACCAGAGATTCCCGGTCATACAATGGATGGCGGCACCGTTTTTTCTCCAGCACCCGGGCTCGGAAGCGGGCCGCAATTGCATAGTCGGTTATCTTGAACGAGTTCATGCAGGTGTCAACCAGTTCGTCGGCCAGGATCAGTATCTGGTCGTCACCGATATCCACCGCCGCATAGTCAAAATCCGGATGCAGAGCGATCGCAAGGTTTGCCGGAATGGTCCAGGGAGTAGTCGTCCATATGACAACATTCACCTGTTTGCCGCTCAACTCGGGCACATCACCGCTCAGATCATCCAGCAGGGGAAATTTTACGAAAATCGACGGTGAGGTTTCATCGTGATATTCAATTTCAGCTTCCGCCAGAGCGGTCCGGCACCGGGAACACCAGTAAATCGGTTTTTTGCTTCGAACCAGACTGCCGTCCTCGGCAAATTTACAGCACTCCCGCGCGATGACGGCTTCATACCCATAGTTCATGGTCAGGTAGGGATTTTCCCATTCTCCCATGACGCCCAGACGTTTAAATTCTTCCCGCTGAATATCGATGAACTTTTCCGCATAGGACCGGCACAACTTTCGAACCTCGATCTGAGACAGATCTTTCTTTTTCGGCCCGATTTCCTTATCGACATTATGTTCGATCGGAAGTCCATGGCAATCCCAGCCGGGCACATAGACGGCATCATACCCGGCCATCTGCCGTGATCGAATGATGATATCCTTTAAAATCTTATTCAGGGCCGTGCCCATATGGATATGGCCGTTCGCATACGGGGGGCCGTCATGAAGAATGAATTTTTTTTTGTCTTTGGATGTTTCACGCAGTTTTTTATACAGACCGGTTTCTTCCCAGGATGCGATCTGACCCGGCTCACGTGACGCCAGATTGGCTTTCATGGGAAACTTGGTAACAGGCAGGTTCAGCGTTTTTTTATAATCCATGGAATCCTCCAACTTCAGATCTGGTTATTAAAACATCAGAAGTTATATTAAAGCCCCTGGCATGTCAAGAAATACATCGCAATTCCGGGGGGATCGAAACATTCAGTTCCAACGCCTCAACCATCCGTTATAAATAAGAATTTAATCAATGAAACCCTTCACGCATCAGAAAGGCCGAGGCACGCCCGCCGGTTATACTCTCCGGCAAAAAAGCACCTCACAAAAAAACTGCAAAAACAGCAAGGTCCTTATTATGGTTTTTTCAGAGACTTGGTATTAGTAAATTTTACCGCGATCAGAAAATTTTGAGCTGGCCGCTCGAAGGAGAGATTTCGCGCTCAGTCGGCAGAATTGGTTTTCGTTTTCAGCGAAGCAACAATCATTTCCCATAAGCCACCGGATTCAGGTGAATTTTTTTTAACCTCTTTGACAACGCCCTTCTGAAGACTATCCGTAATGCGTAATTTACTATGCGGGCCGACTATTCGTGTGCCGGCATACAATGTCCCGTCGACTCGAACGACCGGACTGGATTTCTGCCCATTATCCCACAAAATAATATCCTTTTTTTCGTCTTCAAGTTCTTCAATGGTGTCCTGAAGTTGTTTTTTCTCTTCTCTTATTCTTTTCAGCGTCCCATCCAGCTGGTCCTTTTGCCGGATAAGCCGGAACAAGGTGGAAGTCGAGCCGGAATCACGACCGTTTTCGCCCGAAAGCCCTAGAATCTGATTTATTCCCTTCAGGTTGCGACTGCCCGCATTTGCCGGAATTTTTTCGACCGGCTGATAAAAGCCCTCACCCGGCATATTCAGGAACAACGTTATCTGATCGATCTTATCGGCGACTTGAAGCCGGCCTTTTCCCAATTTGCTTTCCCAGTCGCACATTTTATCCAGTTTCGCTTTCCCGGTGGCAATCGAATCGCTGATACGCCGGATATCTTTCCGGATATAATCCGCTATCCCGACACGCAATCCGCAGGGGTTCGAAACTTCCGTCCCGATATCCACCGCCTTTATTGACTGCCTGGCCGACACATCTGATGAGATAATCTTTCCCTTTGCAACGTGGCAGGAACCTCCGGCCAGCACCTCACTGTCGATGATTTCCTTTTCTACAAACACATTTCCATACGCGCAGATTCTGCTGTCCCGTATGAATTTGGCCGTCACGTTGCACCGGCATCGTATTTCAGCCCCGACGATACCGCCTGATACACGTACAGACCCTGACGTATCCACCTGCGCCCCGAAGATCTCTTTTGCCCGCACATCATGGCCCCGGACGCGGAACCCTTCACAAACCGCCCCTGAAACAATTACATTTCCGGGATAATCGATATGGCCGGTTTTCAAACAGACATCCCCGGATATCGTGATTTCCGACACAACCGACAGTTTTCCCCCGAATGTCAGCACCGGCCTTCCCTCTTTGCCGGCATATACCTTTTGCTTATCGCTTGAAAGTCGTGCCCCTTTAACGCTGCGCAATCGGATATCCCTGCATTTGACCGCAGGAATTAATCGTTTAAAAACATCCATCCCGCTCTCTCCCGGGACCAAAGACGTTTTTTCGGCCAGAAGATCCCCCTCGCGAACATGGGGGATTTTACCTTTGTCCCGAAAATCGACCCGCCCATTTTGTTTGATATGACCTGTTTTTGGACATTCCAACTCAAAAAAATACTTTACGGAAGCATCCCTGCCCGGTTTTGGCGCCCTGCCTTCCGCTACCATAAATGGTTTTTTCCTCACACTGTCATATTTCAGAATCCCCTGTATCACCCTGTAATCAATCACCCCATATTCAATTTTGTTCCGTGTTAAAACCTGTTTAATTTCATCTGCGGTGACAGATGCCTCATCCGGACCGCTGAGCTGAATATAGGCCTTCAGATTGTCTTCGGTTATTATAACAGCGCAGGTATACTCTTTTGGTTTTAAATGCGAACCCGCACCGACTGATTCTCCAACGGCAGGGGAAGCTTGAAATGCATCGACAGAAGCGGAATCCCTGCGCATGGACTCATTTCTACGACAGATGGAGGAATTTTGCGCCGGGTGATTAGGATTCAGGTCGTCCCATGAATTTACAATAACTCTGAAAAGGTCCCGGCAGTTTTTACACTGAAATGAAAACGTATCTCCCCGGGGGACATTTGTCGTTTGAGCACCACACTTCGGGCAGTTGATACCGTCAATTTTATGCGCCATACCATCTCCACTCAGAATCAGCTCAGCTCTCACATCACGTTGGACAGCTTTTCAATTACATATCAACACAATTGAGTCAAAAATCAAAATAGCATTCGATAAAAATTATTATGAGAAAAACTTTTGAAAATCAACATATAATTGACGCACAGCACATATCGGGTCAGTCATAAACCGGATGACTTTCCAGCCTCAAGGAAGTTAAAAATCCGACCGTTTTACAAAACTCAAAAAATACTCTTCTAATCCCCCCTAACCCGGCGGCTGTATCCGGACATCCCTGGCTTTCTTCCGGATCAGCCTTTCTACCCCGGCAAGCTCGCCCTGAACGGCGCTTACCCGCTTCAAAAGCCGGGGCAAGCCCTTCAGGTTCAACGCCTTGCCCGATTCAAATATTTTCCGGATATCCTCGTGAAGTCTGCTGACTGCGATGTACACGTCACCAACCTCCTGATTCAGGTCATTGGTTTCCGGCTGCAGCTTTTCCCTGCGCACGGTGAGTTCATAAAATTCGGTGGAACAGGTTTCGATCAGGCGGGGATCGCGCGAAAGGTCAAGTATTGCCTGAATCACATCCAGAGCAGGAGTGGCCCTGTCGGTAGCGGTCATGTTACAGACAATCTGCTATTCCCGGCCGGTCCGTTTCGCTACGTCATCGACCGAAATATTGTTTTCCTCGTCATAGATCAGGATCTGCTCCAGGTTTTGACGGGAGTTACAATTGAATTGCCATCTGGAACTGAAAATATTGCACTCATAACCAAAGAGTCAGCCGATAAGCTGAAGCTGACTAATAAATATGGAGGTAAATGCTATTCCCCGCAAAAACAACGAAAGAAAACAGCAAAGGCAAGGATGGTGCAAGGTCGCCAAAGCGGCCGAATATCTGGACGTTGGAGAACGAACTCTTCGTGAGTGGATAGCCAAGAAAATTATTCCATTCACCCGCCTACCGTCCGGGGCTATTCGACTGCATCATGAAACCATCGATGCTTTTTTGAAAAAGCGTGAGCAAACGCCCGGCCAGAAATCAAATGAAGATGTTGAAATCGTTGACGATATTTGCCGCGACCTTATATAATGTCCATTGAAAGGAGCAAACAGCATGGAGTGTAAAAGCCGGTATTCGTGAAGCACCCTATACGGATTCCAAAAAGCAAAAAACCCGTAACCTGTTAAAGTTACGGGTTTTTATTTTCGTGTGGTGCCGAAGGGGAGACTCGAACTCCCACCGGAATACTCCGACTAGACCCTGAACCTAGCGCGTCTACCAGTTCCGCCACTTCGGCATCTTTACGAGAATCACGGGTTGATTTATTCCGTGAAAGTGTATATATATTAAAATTCGGATTTGATGTCAAGCGATTAATTTTGGGAGTTCAGGAAAAAATCCATGCTGCTGATAGAACGTCTTGAGGACATAAAAGAACCCTTTAAAAACGCCGTGATCACCATCGGTAATTTCGACGGTGTTCACATCGGCCATCAGGCCCTGTTTCATGAAGTCATCGAAAAAGCGGATGCGATCGGCGGCACGTCGGTTGCCATGACATTTAATCCGCACCCGATCAAGGTGCTCAATAAAAACGGCCCGCCCCTGATCACTCTCTTTGAACAGAAAATCGAACTGATCGCCAAAACCGATATTGACGTATTGATATGCATTCCGTTCACACCGGAATTTGCCAAGATATCGGCAGTCGACTTCATTCAGGACCTGCTGATAAACCGCATCGGCGTCAAGGCAATCATCGTGGGCGGGGACTACATGTTCGGTCACAATCGGGAAGGCAACCTGGAATGGCTTCAGTCCCGAGCCGGGGATTTCGGCATCGAAGTCATCATCGCGGACTGGATCAAAATTTCCAGAAAATGGAACGAACGCATCAGCAGCACCAAAATCCGGGAACTGGTCATGGACGGCCAGGTTGAAAAAGCGCAGAAACTTCTGGGACGACATTACCAGATCAAAGGCACCGTGGTAACCGGTCGCAACCGGGGGGGCAAACTCCTGGGATTTCCCACCGCCAACATTCACCTGTACGATGAGCTGTGCCCCAAAATCGGTGTATATGCCGTTACCGTCCACTATCGTGACACGGTTTACAAGGGCGTCGCCAATATTGGATTCAGTCCCACGTTTGACGACCATATATATACCGTGGAAGTTCACATTTTAGATTTCTACGGCAATATTTACGATCAAAGCATCCGGGTGAACTTCATCAAACGACTGAGAGACGAAATCAGGTTCCCCGACATCCAGGCCCTGGCAAAACAAATCAGACAGGATATTGCCGACGCACAGCGACTCATTTCCCTTTGATCCGGAATTTCGGGCCCGGCCGTACGCTGCAAAGTAGTCGAGACGGCCGGTCCATGACCCGAGAAAGTATTCATTTTCCAAATGAACAGACGACTTGCCGTTTCCCTGATTGTCGGCGCGGTATTTTCCGCGGCCGCGCTGTACCTCTCGTTTCGGAATATTCCGGTAGCCGATGTTGTCCGTTACTTTGACACCATCAATTATTACTGGATTCTGCCGGCGATCGTCATTGTATTGATCAGCTTTGCCCTTCGGGCCGTCAGATGGCGTATTATTCTGAGCACCACCCACGAGGTCGATTTCCGGCAGGCGTTTCACCCGCTGATGATCGCCTTCATGCTCAACTGCATTCTTCCGGGCCGGGCCGGCGAACTGGCACGGCCGCTGATTCTGAAAACAAAACACCATATTCCGTTTTTCACCGGACTGGCCACGGTTGCCGCAGAACGCATATTCGACTTCATCATCATTATCGGCATGACTGTGGTTGTGGCCGCAACCGTCACCATAGATCCTGAGCTCCACTTATCATTCGGGCCCTACACCCTGAACCGGGCCGCCCTGATAAAAATCGGAACCGGCATGGTCAAACTGGCTCTGGCCCTGTTTTTGTTTGTCGTATTGATCAGTATCCGTGCCGTACGCCACCGGATTCAAACCGTTATCATGGCGATGCCGGACCTGCTGTTTTTTGCCGCCCCCGGATTTCGAGACAAATTCCGGCATAAGGTATGTACCGCTCTGGTTCAAAGCCTGGAAAATGCCGTATCGGTGTTTGGACTGATGAAGGATTTCAAAAAAATTCGGGACTGCCTGATGCTGTCCGTCCTGATCTGGACCCTGTCCGCCGCCTCCTATTACATCATGGCGCAGGGGTGTCCCGGAATAGAACTTTCTTTTCTTGAAATATCCGCGGTCATGGTTATTATCTGTTTGTTTATTGCGCTTCCTTCGGTGCCCGGCTACTGGGGCCTCTGGGAAGCCGGCGGCATCTTCGCCATGTCCCTGTTCGGGGTCTCATCGAAAAACGCCGCAGGATTCACCCTGGCCAATCACGTCATACAGATCGTTCCGGTCATTCTGGTCGGATGGATTTCCGCACTGGTAATCGGGCTGAATTTACGGCAGATGACCGCAAATGCGGGCGGAAATAAAGACTAACCGGGTAACAATGCCGGTCGTTCGGCTTAAATCCCGGATCAACATCAGTAGAAAGGTTATTATATGGGAACTCTCAAGGTAGTGACATACCCGGATGAATTTTTACGGCAACCCACCCGTCCGGTTGAAACAATTGATGAAAAAATCCAGGATATTATCGAACAGATGGCGGAAACCATGTATGAAGCCCCGGGAATCGGGCTGGCCGCCAACCAGGTAGGACTGAATTACAGCCTTATCACGTATGATGTCTCTCCCACAGATGAACACAACCTGCAGGTTCTCATCAACCCGGAAATCATTTCTCGTGAAGGATCGATCGTGTCTGAAGACGAAGGGTGTCTCAGCGTTCCAGGGTTGAGGGCACACGTCAAACGCGCTGAAAAAGTCAGCGTTAAAGGTCTCGACCGGGAAGGCAACCCGGTATCCATAGAAGCCGACGGCCTTCTGGCTATCGTGCTCCAGCACGAAATCGATCATCTGCACGGCACACTGTTTATCGATCACATCAGCCCGCTGAAACGAAAACTGTATGCCCAGCGGGTCAAAAAAAAATTGAAAAGGCAATCCAAATGAGCCTGAAAATAGTGTTCATGGGCACTCCTGACTTTGCCGTCCCCGCCCTTCGCGCCCTTCACTCAAATAATTACAACGTCATGCGGGTGGTGACTCAGCCGGATCGCCCCAAGGGACGCGGCCGAAAGCCGACCCCCCCGCCGGTCAAGCAGGCCGCCGTGGAACTGGGATATGGAATACTGCAGCCGAAAACCATAAAGACAGACGAATTTCGGGAACTGATAACGGCCCTTGCCCCGGATGTCATTATCGTTGTCGCATTCGGCCAGATACTGCCGAAATATATTCTGGATATCCCGGTGTACGGCTGCATCAACATCCATGCCTCTCTGCTTCCCAGATACCGGGGAGCCGCGCCGATCCAGTGGGCACTGATCCAGGGAGAAGCGGAAACCGGCGTCACCACCATGTTCATGGATGAGGGACTGGACACCGGTGATATCATCATGAGCGCCCGGCTTGCCATACAACCCGATGACACATCCGCCATGCTTCATGATCGACTCGCGGATCTGGGAGCAGATCTTTTGATTCAAACCCTGAAAGGCCTGGAAACCGGCAGTCTTCACCCGGTTGCACAGGACGGGTCCCTCGCCACCTATGCTCCGATACTCAAGAAACAGGACGGGCTTATTGACTGGTCCAAATCCGCGCATGCCCTGGAATCGTTTATCCGGGGCGTGACCCCCTGGCCGGGGGCATTTACCTTTTTCAATGAAAAGCGACTGAAAATATTCAAGGCCAGAGCCTTGTCCCAAACCGGTGAGCCCCCCCCCGGCACCATACTGAAAGGATTTCCGGACGAACTGGTCGTTGCCGCCGGCAAAGGCGTTCTCTCGATTCTGGAACTGCAGAGCGCATCCGGGAAACGACTGGCCGTTCGTGATTTTTTAAGAGGGCACCCGTTTCCGCCCGGAACCGTCCTTGGCTGAATGAATAACCGATGATCAGTGCAGAGATATGGGACTGACGGATACTCGGTTTTTCTGGTTTATTTTTTGCCGCGGATTTACGCGGATTAGCGCGGATTTTTTGTAAAAAATTTAATGTTTTATCCGTTTAAAAAACCAGAATTTTTGGATATATTTACCGCCCGTTCCCGGCGGTCGACATTGCGTGATCCGGGGAAAAGATGCCGGGAATGGGCGGGACGCAGCCTGCAATAACGTGGTCGAAGATATAATCAAGCCCAAAAGAGTTTTTTGTAACGCCACTCCATGAGAATTGGGTTGCGGGCATAGCCACATTAGAGAAAGATTAATAACTTATGTCTACCGATGCGCGCCATGCGGCGCTGGTTGTATTAAACCGACTGGATACGGAAAACCGGACGCTGGATGCGCTCATGGACGATATTCATGCTGACCGATCGCTTCACGACAGAAGGGACCGTGCCCTGCTCCAAACTCTGGTGTACGGCGTAACGCGTTGGCGGGCCAGACTTGACTGGATTATCGATCGGTTTTCCAAAAAGCCTGTTCACAGACTCGACCCCGTCGTCGTCAATATTCTCAGGCTCGGCCTCTATCAAATACTGTATCTGGACAAGATTCCTCCGTCGGCAGCCGTCAACACATCGGTGCAAATGGCTAAATCATCGACATCGCCCTGGACGGCCGGATTTGTCAACGCCGTGCTGCGTAATACCATCCGCCGTTATAACAGTCTGGCATTCCCGAACCCGGAAACGGACCCTGTGACGGGACTGTCCATAAACCAGTCGTTTCCGGAATGGCTGATTCACCGGTGGCTGAAGCGGTTCGGACATGGTTCGACGCAGCAACTCTGCGAATCGGTCAATTCCATCCCCCCCCTGACCATTCGCACCAATACGCTGAGGTCCACCCGTGAAGACCTGATCCAATCTCTGGAATCCTGTACCGATCATCCGACGGCAACCGCCTATGCACCGGACGGTATCACTTTTTGTCATCCCCGCACCCCCGTTTCCGACATGCCGGCATTTCAAAAGGGCTGGTTCCAGGTCCAGGATGAGGCCGCGCAGATCGTCAGCCTGATGCTGAATCCCCGCCCCGGCGACACCGTGCTGGATGCCTGCGCGGGATTGGGAGGTAAAACCGGTCACATCGCCCAGTTGATGAATAACCAGGGGCGTGTGACGGCCATGGACAAAGACCGAAATAAACTCCGACGGCTGGAAACTGAAATGATGCGACTGGGCGTTCTCAACGTAACGACCCGATGCCGGGATATCTACAACATGTCCGGGAATGACCCCAAAGTAAAATTTGACCGAATTCTGCTCGATGCCCCCTGCTCAGGTCTGGGCGTTATCCGTAGAAATCCCGATATTAAATGGCGACTGTCCAAACAGGACCTTTCGAAATTCCAACACCGCCAGATTGAGTTTCTGGATATCCTGAGTCGAGGTGTCAAGCCGACCGGGGTTCTGGTCTATTCGGTCTGCAGCTCGGAACCTGAAGAAAATGAACAGGTAATCAATACGTTTTTGAATACGCATCCGAAATTTGTTATAGAAAAAAATCCGGCATACCTGCCCTCCCGGGTTCGCTCTCTGATAGATGAGCGGGGCATGCTGAAAACCTTTCCCCATACGCATGACATGGATGGGTTTTATGCCGTCGTTCTAACCCGAAAAACATAGGTTTACGAAGGTGCTGATTCGCGGTATCAAAATAACGGCCCTGGCGGCAGCGGCCCTGGTGGTGGCTGGGTTCAGCGCTTATGTCACCATCACATTCATCATCAAAAATAAAAATACCGTCGTGGTTCCGGATTTGACAAACAAGGATGTGGTCTACACCCTGGAACTTCTGACAGACCTGGGGCTCAATGTCAAAGTCAAAGGGTCGGAATACAGCGAGGTTACGGCCAAACATCACGTCATCTTTCAGGAACCGGAACCGGGGGCAGAAATCAAGGCGGGAAGAGATGTCAGAATTATCATCTCCAAAGGAGCCGAACGCATCCTGATGCCCAATCTTCGAGGCCTTTCGCTCCGGCAGGCACGAATCATTCTCGGGGAAAACGACCTTTATCCGGGAAACATCACCTACACGCATAACAACCGTATGGAAACAGATGCCGTGATCACGCATTACCCACTGGCGGGCAGGTATATCCGACGCGGCGCCCCCTGCGATATCCTGGTCTGTGCCGGCCCCAGGCCCGAATTATTCAAAATGCCGAATTTAACCGGTGAGACCCTGGACAACGCCGCTGCCTGGATCGAAGACGCACAATTGACAACCGAACATATCACCGCCGTGTTCGAAAAAAACAGCTCTCCGGAAACAATTCTCGGGCAGAAGCCTCCCGCAGGATATCCGGTTACCGATGGCACCGGAGTTCATCTGATCATCAACCGGAAACCCGACGCATCGAAAAACATTACCGGTCCAGCCGTTCAGAGTTCCGGTTTGTTTTTTCACAGAGTTGCCGACGGATTTCTGAAACGGCATATCCGAATCGAGCTGAATTGTTTCGGGCAGTGCATTCCGTTGCTGAATGCGTTTGTAAAGCCGGGGCGCCGGCTGACATACGTTATTCCCCGACATCAAGGGGCATCGGTAATGCTCTATGAAGACGATACGCTTATTCGAACGGAAGTGTTTGAATAATAAATCAGGACGCAGTAATGAGGACTGAGGGCTGAGTGGGAAGGGCCTGTGGCTGGTGGTTATGCCCCGGTGCAGGAGCGGCCCCCTGTGTCCGCCCGGCGAATAACCCATAACGGATAACAAGGAAATTTCATGAAATTAATTGCACCTTCAATATTGTCCGCCGATTTTTCAAAACTCGGTGAGGAGATCAAGGCCGTTGAAGCGGCCGGAGCCGACTGGATTCATGTGGACGTCATGGACGGTCATTTTGTTCCCAACATCACCATGGGCCCGATCGTGGTCGATGCCGTGCGTCGCGTCACAACCCTTCCCATCGATGTCCATCTGATGATCGAGCAGCCGGATCGATATATTTCCGATTTTGCAAAGGCCGGGGCGTCGTATATATCGGTTCAGGTCGAAACCTGCGTACACTTGAACCGCACCGTCCAGCTGATAAAAGATTCCGGGGCAAAGGCCGGGGTCGTGCTCAATCCGGCCACGCCTCTGACCGGCCTGAACTGGATACTGGAGGATGTGGATTACGTGCTGCTCATGAGCGTAAACCCCGGTTTTGGAGGGCAGTCCTTCATTCCCAACAGCATCGATAAAATCAAGGCCCTTCGTCGGATGATTCAGGGCAAGGGTCTCTCCACGCTCATCGAAATCGACGGCGGCGTCAATAAAGACAACATCCGGAACATTTCTCAGGCCGGCGTCAATGTATTTGTCGCTGGTTCCGCGATTTTCGGCCATCCGGATTATGCAGCCGTCATTCGAGATTTTCGAGACCGCATGGAATAAACCCCTATCTATCTGGCCTTGCATCCTTTTCCGACGGGGAAGGATGCAGGGCCAGAAGCGACCTTTCTAGAACAGAATCAAAACGTCTTACCTGCCCGGACGAATCAGTGCTATTTGATAAAAAAACCTTTCATTTTCAATAAGATCGACATCTCGACGTCCTTGACACATTCCAACATGTCCGGTATTATTTTTTTATCTACTGATAAAAATTTCACCATCCGAAGCGTAAATCATTTCAAGCGACTATCCCGACACATATGACTCACGCTCCGCATCAGGGTGGATAAAAGCCGGGAGGTTTACCTGTGAAACGTCTTCTGACCGCCCCCGCGTTCCGCACGCTCGTATTCTGCATGCTTTTTCTGTTTTTAAACTGGCCGGTACTGACGGTTTTTGAGGAGAAGCAAACGGGCTCCGTATGGTTCTATCTCTTCGGGGTCTGGGGCGTTATTATTCTCCTGCAGCTGCTGATCGCAGCCGGGCACGACACCGAAAAAGCGACTAAAAAATTGTCGGAACAGGACGGAAATTAATCCATGTTAAACGAATTGACCGCTATTCTGATTCTTCTCTTCTATTTCGGATGCCTGTTCATGGTTGCTCTGTGGGCGGAAAAAAAAACGGCCACGGGCCGGAGCATCACCAACAATGCCGTGGTCTATTCACTGTCTCTGGCGGTTTACTGCACGAGCTGGACCTATTATGGCAGTGTCGGTCTTGCCGCAACCACCGGCATGCTGTTTATCACGTATTTCCTCGGCCCCACCATTGCCACGGTCTGCTGGTGGAGCATTCTTCGAAAACTGGTACGAATCAAGAACGCACACCGGATCACGAGTATCGCCGACTTCATATCCTCCCGTTATGACAAATCGGGCGCTCTGGCCGGACTTGCCACTCTGGTCGCCCTGGTGGGAATCATACCCTACATCGCTCTCCAACTGAAATCCATCCTGACAACGGTCGCCATTATCACGACGCCCACGGCGACAACCGGCACGTGGATCGGTCGTCACCTGAGTCCGATCATGGTGCTGATTTTGATCATATTTACCATCATGTTCGGTGTCCGCCGTCTGGACCCGACCGAGCGTCATGAAGGAATGGTCATGGCACTGGCGGTGGAATGTATTATCAAGCTGGTGGCGTTTGTAACGGTAGGCGTGTTCGTCACCTGGTTTGTATTTGACGGATTCCATGATATTTTTCATCGTCTGTCTCAAAGTTCCTTTCAGCACATGCTGAGCATCGGCGGCACCGGAAAATCCCCTTATCTGATCTGGACCACGTATATGATTCTGTCCATGTCCGCCATCATGTTTCTGCCGAGGCAGTTTCATGTCGCCGTGATTGAGAATTCGAACGAACGGCACATTCTGACCGCCATGTGGCTGTTTCCCCTGTATCTGCTGATCATCAACATATTTGTTTTTTTCATCGCGGCCGGCGGTCTCCTTAAGGGATTCAATCTTCAGGATGCCGACACCTTTGTTCTCAGAATACCTCTCGGGGAACAAAAGCCGTGGTTGGCGATTCTGGTATTCATGGGCGGTTTGTCGGCGGCCATCGGTATGATCATGATCAGCTCCATGACACTGTCCACGATGGTAACCAATCACCTGCTGCTGCCGCTGACCAACTGGATCAAATGCCTTGGATTTCTGAAACGCAACCTGCTTCGATGCAAATGGGCATCGGTGGCTCTTATCATCACGGCCGGTTACGGGTTTGAACAGAAAGTCGGAGAAACCTTCATGCTGGCCAACATCGGCATGATATCGTTTGCGGCCTTTTTGCAGTTTGCGCCGGCGATTATCGGAGGCATATACTGGCACAAAGCCAATAAGACCGGGGCCCTGATCGGACTGAGCGCCGGCTTTCTGATGTGGATGTTTACCTGTCTGATAACGGCCTGTGTTGAAAGCGGATGGATGTCTTCGAATATCCTGGAAACCGGACCGTGGGGACTGTCCTTTCTCAATCCGCGGCAGTTGTTCGGTCTGACGGCTTTTTCTCCTTTGAGCAATACACTGTTCTGGACGATGCTGATAAACATCGGAGGATTTATTATCGGTTCCCTGGTATTTTCCCAAAGTCGATCCGAACAGCGCCTTGCCGATGAATTTGTCGGTGCTATGTCCGTGAACGCTTACATCGACCGCACTCAACGAACCGCTTATATCAATACGGAAAACAGAAAAAATGAAATCCATCAATTACTGATGCAGTATTTTTCAGACAAAGAAGCCGCAAATATTACGGAAAAATGCTGCCGTGACTTCAAAGGCAAATCCCTGATCACCATTTCCGAGCTGCTCTCGCTATACCGGGAAGTTGAAAAAACGCTGTCCGGTTCGATCGGAGCCGCTGCAGCCCATAAGGCCGTCGTGCACGGCATCCGGTTCAACGAACAGGAGACCAGAGATCTGATGGCCATATACCGAGAAATCCTTACGGATTTCAGGGTGTCGCCCGAGGACCTCAGGGCTCGCATCGATTATTATCAGGAAAGAGAAGCCTTGTTGAAGCACCACGCTGACGAGCTGGAACATTTGAACAAAATGCTGGGGATACGAATCAAAAAACAGCGGGAAACCGAGAAAGCGCTGGCGGAATCCGAACGGAAATACCGCAGCATCTTTGAGAATGCGCTCGAGGGAATCTTTCAGCTCACTCCCGACCACCGATTTATCAGCGCCAGTCCGTCCATGGCACAGATTCTGGGATATGATTCCCCGAATGAATTAATTCGCAACGTCACCAATGTAAAACGACAACTCTGTGTTGATTCAGCCCGGTACAACGAACTGGGTGAACTCATCGAGTCGCATGATGTGGTAAAAAATTATGAGTGCCGCTTTCATCGAAAAGACGGCAGCCTGATCTGGGTCTTAATCCATGCCCGGGCGTTGCGAAACTCATCCAGAAATCTGGTGGGAATCGAAGGTTATGTTCAGGATATATCCGACCGTAAACATGCTGAAGATGCTCTCCGCGAAGCATATCAGGAACTTGAAAAGCGAGTGGAAGAACGAACAGCCGAACTGAAAGAAATCAACCGGGAACTTCAGCAGACCAAGGAAGAAGCCGAGGCCGCCACCCGGGCTAAAAGTGAATTTCTGGCCAATATGAGCCATGAAATCCGAACGCCCATGAACGGCATCATTGCAGCGGCAGACCTGGCCCTGAGCGAACAGATGCCTCCGACGCTCGAGCATTTCATGAAAATAATCCATACGTCCGCCTATTCTCTATTGGGACTGATCAATGACATACTGGATTTTTCGAAAATCGAGGCCGGCAAAATGGACCTGGAGACACGCCCGTTCCGTCTGGACGAACTGGTGGACCGGGCCGTTGAAATGTTCATCAACAAGACCGTGGAAAAACAGATTGAATTTCTGGTGGACATCCTCCCGGACACCCCGAAAGCCCTGATTGGCGATCCTCTCCGGATTCAGCAGATTCTGATCAACCTGTTGAGCAACGCCGTTAAATTTACCGATTCGGGAGGGGTTATTCTCCTGGCCGTTCAGGTGCTTGAAATAGAGTCCGAACGCATCGTGCTGTCATTCATTGTCAAAGATACCGGAATCGGTATCGCACCGGAGGATCAGGAAAAAATTTTTGAATTCTTCACTCAGGCGGATTCCTCCTCGACCCGAAAATATCATGGGACCGGTCTGGGACTTTGCATCTGTGAAAAACTGGTGCGAATAATGAACGGTCGGATTTTCTTTACCAGCATCGAGGGAAAAGGCTCCACATTCTGTTTTACCATTCCGTTGGGAATTCAATCGGAACCGGGAATTAAATCCCTGATTCCTCCACCGGATATCCGGGGATTGACCGTGATGGTGGTAGATGATTGCGAAGACAGCCGCGTCATCATGAAAAAAATTCTGGAATCGTTCGCATACAAAGTGGAATTGTTTGCCTCCGGAAACGAAGCGATTCAATACCTGATGAAGCCGGAATCCGATCGACGGCCGGTGGACCTGATCGTTATCGACTGGCTGATGCCGGAGATGACCGGGATTGAAACATCGAAACTGATTCGAACGGACCTGAAATTGACTCAACCGATCATCCTGATGACGGCATTCGGCCGGGAGGACGAAAAACTCGATGCGGAAAAGGCGGAAATCAACGCATTCCTGACCAAACCCATATATCCATCGACCCTGTTTGACGCTATCATGGACGCATTCGGCAAAGGAACCATCGAGACGGAAAGACTGAAAAAGTTTATCACCACCAAGGCCTCCATTTACATGAATCGATTGAGGGGACTTCACGTACTGGTCGCGGAAGACAATTTGACCAACCAGCAGATCGCTCAGGCCATTCTTGAAAAAGCGGATATCCGCGTTAAAATCGCCGCTACAGGGAAAAAAGCCGTTGAACTGGTAACGAGTGAATCGTTCGATGCCGTCCTGATGGACATTCAGATGCCGGAAATGGATGGATATGAGGCCACAAAATTGATTCGCCGGACACCCGGTTTTTCCTCACTTCCGATTATTGCCATGACCGCCCATGCCATGAAAGGAGACGAGGAAAAATGCCTCGATGCCGGAATGAACGGCTATATTTCCAAACCCGTCAGTCAGGACCGGCTGTTTTATACGTTGTGGAAACTGACACGTCCTTCAGCCACACTGCCTTCGGGTCAGAAACCCTTGCCCGTATTCGAGGTAACGTCAGCCCCCTCAGTACCGGAGGGGCTTCCGGCAGAGCTTCCGGGAATTGATATTCAAAGGGCATTTACGGCGCTGGATCTGGATATTGAAACGTTTCAACAGATTCTGGCGGGCTTCCTGAAACACAACCGGGAGACCGCCTCCCGAATTCGGGAGGCCAATGAGCAACAGGACTGGGCACTGCTGCACCGTCTGAGCCACAGTCTGAAGGGCAGTTCGGGTAATATCGGTGCCGACGCATTGTTTCAGGCAGCGCAAAGACTCGAAAGCGAAACCCGTGAGGGCTCCGCCCCCCATGACCCGAAACTGATCGACACCGTCACGGATGCGCTGGCTCAGGTTCTTGATTCCCTGACGACCCTGGTCGCCGCCAAACCTGCCGAATCGGTCCCCTTCCGTGACGAATCCGTGGATATTTCCCAACTGGAAACCGAATGCCGGCAGCTATGCGACGCGTTGCTGATCTCGGATCCCCGGGAAGTGAAAAAACAGTTTGACTCTGTCCGGGCGCACTGCCGTCACCCGCTGATAAAGCCGCTCGAGCAACAGATCACCCGATATGATTATGACGACGCGCTGAAAACGCTTCAGCGCATAATGGATGAAACGTTTCAATAATCCCGGAAACGGAGAGACGCCCATGCCTCCCATCGAAAATCCCGTGCCCCTGATTCTGATAGTCGATGACAATCCAACCAATATTGATCTGCTCGTCAACAACCTGAAAACCGACTATCGCCTGGGCATTGCCAAAAGCGGGCCCAAAACCCTGGAGTATGCGGCAAAATATCTTCCGGATCTGATCCTTCTGGATATCATGATGCCGGACATGAACGGATTTGAGGTGTGCCGGCGGTTAAAGGAAAAATCCGCCACCCGCCATATACCGGTGATCTTTATCACCGCACTGATCGAAACAGGACACAAAACCCGGGGCTTTGAGGTCGGGGCTGTAGACTATATCACAAAACCGTTTCATGCCGGTGAAGTCAAGGCACGGGTCCGAACGCACCTGGCGCTCAATAAAATGCGCGAAGAACTCAACGCTCAGAATATTGTTCTGGAACAGAAAGTCCGGGAAAAAACCGCCCAGCTCAAGGAAATGCTGTATGCCACCATTCGAACCATGGCGCTGACCCTTGAAATCCGCGATCCGTATACGGCAGGGCATCAGCAGCGGGTCGCCCAGCTGGCCTGCAAAATTGCCCGCCGGTTGAATTTTAACGAAGATCAGATCGAGGCCATCCATTTTGCCGGCAATCTTCATGATATCGGAAAAATTCGGATTCCGGTATCCATACTCAACCGGCCCGGAAAACTGCTGGACGCCGAATTCAAACTGATCCGGATTCACCCCAAAACCGGGTATGATATTCTGATCAACATTCCCAACGACTGGAACCTGGCTGAAATCGTATTGCAACATCATGAGCGGCTGGATGGTTCCGGATATCCCCGCAGGCTCAAAGGCGATGAGATTCTCCCGGAATCCAAAATCATCGCCGTTGCCGATGCCATGGAAGCGGAAAGTTCATATCGACCCTATCGACCGGCGAAGGGCATAGATTATGCCCTGAATGAAATCTCAAAACACAAGGGGCTGCTGTATGACGCAGACGCTGCGGACGTCTGCATTTCGTTGTTTCGTGATGAAAATTTCAAGTTTGAAACAACGAATGTTCACCCGGAACGCGCCACGCCCAAATGACCGAAGCCGGGGGGGTAGACAGCAGACAGTAAGCAGTAGGCGGTAGGCAGGTGTAAATCATGACCGTTGGTGGAAATGATCAGATGTGTCCGTCAGAGTCATGTACCCAGATATATTTACCGCCTGCTTCGCTCGAGACGCAGAGATCGCAGAGCCCCGCCACTGTCGATTTGGTCTCTGCGATCTTTGTGCCTCGAGAGAGCGAAGCGAGAAGCACTTTCAATTCACATCAAATCTTCCTGAAGTATTGACCTCCACCCCATTGACTGATAAATTACGAATTTCATTCTAATGATAAATTCACCGCACTCGAAATTTGACAATTTACCAACCCTGCGAGGAACGCATATGAAAATCATTCATTATACCGAAGCTGAACCCAAAATTTTTGAAGGCGATGCCGTCAGCGGCGTCACCGGTCGAATCGCCATCGGACGAGCGGACGGCGCGCCCAATTTCTGCATGCGGGTGTTTGAAATATCCCCCGGCGGCCATACCCCCGAACACGCCCATGAATGGGAGCATGAAATTTTTTTTCATTCCGGTGAAGGCGCCATCGTATGCGACGGCAATTCCACTGCCGTATCCGAGGGCGTCATTGCTTTCGTTCCCGGTAACCGGGTCCACCAAATCCGTAATACCGGCAGCCGGATGCTGGTGTTTGCCTGTCTCGTCCCGTCCGGAGCGCCGGAATTATAAACCGCCCGACCTGAAGGAGGATTTCATGGGGAAAACATATCGCAATCCATTTCCGACAGTCGATATCATCATTGAAATCAACGACGGGATTATTTTGATCGAACGTGTCAATCCCCCCTATGGATGGGCATTGCCCGGCGGTTTTGTGGATTACGGCGAATCACTGGAGGACTCCGCAATCCGGGAAGCCAGAGAGGAAACGTGTCTGGATGTTGTGCTGAAAGAACAGTTTCATTCCTATTCCGATCCGGACCGTGATCCCCGGCATCACACCCTGACGACCGTATTTATCGCTTCAGCCACCGGCACACCGAAAGCCGCCGACGATGCCAAAAACCTGACTGTCGTTACTGAAGACAGCCTGCCGGAATCCATTGCGTTTGATCACGGCAGGATTATCCGGGACTATTTTCGATACAAAAAAGGAGAACCGAAAACCGATATCTTTAAATATTGACCGGGGGCATATCCTGCTCACGACAATCCGTTCCACCCATGAGCAGTACCGATTTGAATCGCTTTCAGCTGCAAGCATGTCGCTTTTGACTTTCTGTCTGATGCCATGAAACCATCCAAATCTTCCAGTATACACAAACCCTTCCAGAACCTCAGATCCATGATGGATGACAGATGCATTTTCTGCAAACCTGCCGCGCCGTTTTCCCCGAATCGAAATAAAGACGTTCCGCCCGAAAGTGAAGACATTGCCGCTCGCATGTTCATGGAGGCGATGGCTGATGTCAAACCCATCTGCCGGAACAACACTTCGGGACGTAAAAAACGACCGGCCAGTCAACGTGATTCCGCCCACAGCGAAACGACGGAGAGCATCGGAAAACTGACCGAATTGATCACTCACGGCAACGGATTTATTGTTTCTCAAACGCCTGAATATGTCGAAAGCATCGGATACCGCGTGCCTCCGTCCGTAACCCGGCGGCTTCACCAGGGAGATTTTTCCATGCAGGCTTATATCGATCTGCACGGAATGATTGTCAGTGAGGCAAAAGACGCTTTTGAGCTGTTTTTAAAAGAGGCCGTATCCACCGGCAAACGCGCCGTGCTGATTGTGCATGGCCGGGGTCTCTCGTCACCGGGCAGGCCGGTTCTCAAACATCAGGTCATCGAATGGTTGACGTCCGGCACATGGAGAAAATGGGTCATTGCTTTTACCAGCGCCCGCCAGTGCGACGGTGGTGCCGGAGCGCTCTATGTGCTTCTTCGACATCGACCGATCACGAAACGGCATCTGAAACCCAAAAAATCAGCTGAACTTGCAATCTGATAAAATATACGCTACGAGAGACTCAGGGCCGGAAAAGAATAAATTACAACGCCTTATCCATTAAAGGCTGTCAAAGAACAAGATTTTTTTGCCGGACATATTACCGCCCGCTTCGCTCGAAACGCAGAGAACGCAGAGCCCCGTGACAACGTTTCGGGGCTTTGCGACCTCTTTACCTCGAGAAAGCGAAGCGAACGGGCGGTAGAAAATAATTTTTTTTTGTAACGGCAATTTAAACCCACCAAAAAACTGGAGGAAAAATTATGAGCAAGGTTGGCGTGTTATTGTCAGGATGCGGTGTATATGACGGTTCTGAAATTCATGAAGCTGTCATTACCCTGCTGGCGCTGGACCGTGCCGGAGCTGAAATCGTCTGCATGGCGCCGGATATCGATCAGATGGATGTGATCAATCATTTAACCGGCGATGCCATGCCTGAGAAACGAAACGTACTGGTTGAATCCGCTCGAATTGCCCGCGGAGAGATCAAAAATCTGAAAGACGTCAAGGCGGCTGATATCGATGCGCTGATTATTCCCGGCGGTTTCGGTGCGGCAAAAAACCTGAGCGATTTTGCCGTAAAAGGAAAAGATGCGCGGGTCAACGCGGACGTCGACCGACTGCTGAATGAAATGATTACCGCAAAAAAAGCCGTGGGGGCCATCTGCATCGCACCGGCCACCCTGACCCGGGCCATTGCCGAGGCAAATCCGGAAGTTACCATTGGAAACGATCCCGGCACCGCAGAGGCCATTGAAGCAATGGGCGGTACCCACAGAATATGCTCGGTGGACATGATCCATGTGGATGAAGCCAATAAAGTCGTAACCACACCGGCTTACATGATCGGTCCCGGCATCGCCGACGTGGCCGCCGGCATCGAAAAACTGGTGGCCAGGATACTGGAGCTGGCATAACTTAAAAGCACTGAGGACTGAGGTTAAAGGACTGAGTCCTCAGAACTCAGTCCTCAGCACTCAGTCCTCAACATAGATCCAGCAGCCAGTACAGCGCCATTCCGGCCAGCACCGTCCCGCCCAGCGACCGGGTTTTGACCGCGACCAGAATCGTTGGAACGGCTACCGCCACCTCGGGCCTCAACAGATCCAGATGCCGGGGTGCTCCAGTTGTGATCAACTCCGGGACGAGCAGTGCGCTCAATATCGCTACCGGAATCAGTTCCAACCATTCTTTGATACGATGAGGCAGCGTCCGTTTGGAGAGAAAAAGCAACGGCAGCCACCGGGGCAGATACGTAACGACACCCATTCCGATTACCATAAACATATATTCCGATTTCATCATCAGCCCGTCAGCTCCGTTTCCTCAGCAGGGTTCCGATAACGGCGGCTGATATGGATGCCGCCACAATATAGAAATTACCCGGTATGATAAGCGACAGCATCACCGCCAGACCGCCGGAAATTATTGCCGTAACCAGGAACACCCGTCCCCGGATCTGAAGCACCAGCAGACTGATAAACATGGCGATCATGGCATAATCCATCCCGAACGCGCCGGCCGGGATGAGCCGGCCGAAATATCCACCGATGACCGTACTGATCACCCATGCCAGATTGGCAATATGATTGACCCCGAGCGAGCGGTCGGCATCCCAGTTTCCGCCGTAAAATCGAGACATATTTACCGCAAAACTTTCATCGGTGATGCCGTAGGCAAGAAGTGACAACTTCCCGCTGCCTATCCGTCCCAGGTACAGGGCCATGGATGAACTCATAAGAAAATGCCGAAGGTTCACCATAAACGTCGTCAAAATAACCGGGATCACTCCTGCCTGTGAGGATATCATGGACACGGCGATAAACTGAGCGCTGCCGGCAAATACCAGCACCGACATCAGGCCGATTTCAAACGGAGTCAACCCGGCTTTCTGTGCCAGAACGCCAAAGGCAAGACCGATCGGCAGGTAAGCAATGCACACCGGCCATGCGGCGCGGATTGCATCCGCAAGCACCGAGCAGGAAGCATTGAATTTCCGTTCTGTATTGAACATCATAAAGTTCTCACAATTCACGTTTAATAATTATTTCTTACCGCCCGTTCGCTTCGCTCTTTCCAGGTACAGAAATCGCAGAGCCCAAAACCGCCGTTACAGGGCGCTGCGCCCTCTGCGCCTCGAGCGAAGCGGGCGTTGTGAATATGTTTATCCGTGCGGGTGATTTTGCAACAGGCAATCGAAGTTTTACGGTATTAACAGCACGAAATAAAAAATCCGATATTAGCAAATACTCCGCAAACCCGATAGATTTTTTTCAACACCATACAGGCAGGTGCTTTTTTCCTTCAGCCCGGCACCCGCATTATTTTTCCAAAACAAAATTTTTTATTTGACACATTTAAATTTTCGGAATATATATAGAGGATTTCTTGAATCTATTCAGGATAACAAAAACTGTGAGGACATCCATTAAAAAGATTCCATCATAACCACGACGTTGTCGTGGTTTGTCATTTGAGTCGGGATCGAAAAAAACAGCAGTCGTTTTTGAAGATTTAATATTTTTTGACGTTATCCCCCATCTGGTATGCACGTCGATTCCAAATGAGGGATTTTTATATTGAAACGGATTCATCCGAATACCGAGCACAGGGAGACATTCGATAAAAGGAAACTGAAACAATGAAGAAAGACATTGATCGGGTAAGAAATATCGGCATCAGCGCACACATAGATTCCGGGAAAACCACTCTGACGGAAAGAATTTTATATTATACCGACCGGATTCACGCCATTCACGACGTGAAGGGTAAAGACGGCGTCGGCGCCACCATGGACTCCATGGAACTGGAAAAGGAACGCGGCATTACCATTGCATCCGCGGCCACTTTCTGTGAATGGAAAGGCCATGAAATCAATATCATCGACACCCCGGGGCACGTGGATTTCACTATAGAAGTGGAACGGTCCCTGAGAGTTCTCGACGGCGGAGTTCTGGTTCTGTGTTCGGTCGGAGGCGTACAGTCCCAGTCCATGACCGTGGACCAGCAGATGAAACGCTACAAGGTGCCCTGTGTGGCCTTTATCAACAAGTGTGACCGCAGCGGTGCCAATCCTTCCCGGGTGATTGGTCAGCTCCGGGAAAAACTCGGTCACAATGCCGTTGCCATGCAGCTCCCCATCGGACTTGAAGCGAATTTCGAAGGGATAGTGGATCTGGTTCGTATGAAAGCCGTTTATTTTGACGGAGACAACGGGGAAAAGATTCGTGTAGAGGACATCCCCTCACACATGGCGGACGAAGCCGAAGAAAAACGCGAAGCACTCATCGATGCCGCATCGTTGTTCTCAGATGAACTGACCGAAACGATTCTGGAGGAAAAAGAAATTTCCGCAGAGCTTCTGGTAACCGCTATTCGGACGGGCACGCTTTCCAGAGAACTGACACCTGTATTCGTGGGATCGGCTTATAAAAACAAAGGTATTCAGCCGCTTCTGGACGCAGTGACCCACTACCTGCCCTGCCCCACCGAAGTGGAAAACCAGGCACTGGATATGGATAACGACGAAGCGACGGTCATTCTTTCCAGTGATCCGGACAAACCCCTGACGGCACTGGCGTTTAAACTGGAAGACGGGCAGTACGGTCAGCTGACCTACATCCGGGTCTATCAGGGCACCCTGGCCAAGGGCGATACGATCATCAACGTCCGCAGCGGGAAAAAAGTGAAAGTGGGGCGCGTCGTCCGGATGCACGCCAACCAGATGGAAGATATTGAATGCATACCGGCCGGTTATATCGGCGCATTGTTCGGGATTGACTGCGCATCGGGCGACACCTTTGTCTCACCGGGCCTGAACCTGACCATGACCTCCATGTTCGTACCGGAACCGGTCATTTCACTGGCGATCATCCCCAAGGACAATAAGGCCCAGGTCAACCTGTCCAAGGCCCTGAACCGTTTTACCAAAGAAGATCCGACATTCAAGACCTATATCAATGATGAAACCGGCGATACGATCATTTCCGGCATGGGGGAACTCCATCTGGAGGTTTATATCGAACGGATGCGCCGTGAATACAAAGCGGAAGTCACCACGGGCAAGCCCCGGGTCGCTTACCGTGAAACCATCACCCGGAAAGCCGAATTCAACTATACCCACAAAAAGCAGACCGGCGGCGCCGGCCAGTTCGGGCGGGTAGCCGGATATATCGAACCGGTTTCAGATGAAGAATTCGTTTTTGAAAACAAGGTCGTGGGCGGGACCATCCCGACCCAGTTTATCGCATCCTGTGAAAAAGGATTCAAGGCCTGCCTGAAAAAAGGACCGCGCATGGAATTTCCGGTAACCGGCGTCAAGGTCGTCATCAACGACGGGTCATCCCATTCGGTGGACTCTTCGGAAATGGCGTTTCAGGCGGCCGCCCGCGGGGCCTTCATAGAAGGCTACCGAAAGGCCAAACCCGTAATTCTGGAACCGATCATGAAAGTCGTGGTTGAAACTCCCACCGAATTTCAGGGATCGGTCATGGGGTCCCTGAATCAACGTCGGGGCATGATTGTCGGCACTCAGGATGAAGGCGTCATATGCTCGATCGAAGCTCAGATTCCTCTGGGGGAAATGTTCGGATACACCACGGGGCTTCGTTCATTGACGCAGGGAAAGGCCCAGTTTACCATGGAATTTTCGACCTATAAGCCGGTGCCTAAATCCGTGGAAGAAGAACTGGTCAAAAAAGCCGCGGAAGAAAAAAAGAATGTCGCATAAACTGTTTCCGTCAATGGATTCAAACCGGATATGGCCGGTTTCGACCGGCATCCGGCAAGACTCTGGAGGAAACACATGAACAGCAATCCGTTTATCCGGAACTTTTTTACCGACTCGTCAAACAGGACTCAGGATGACCGGAACCATATAATATATTTTCGTGAAAGGAGTTTTAATATGCTGAAAAGAGACCTCATCCTTCGAAATCCGCTTCGAGTCATCGAGCATGAAACCGAAGATATCCTGCCGGAAGGCGGTTTCGGCGCAATCCTGTCCCGGGCCGGCGTCGGAAAAACCGCGTTTCTCGTACAGCTGGCGCTCAATAATATGCTCAGAAACAAAAACGTGCTTCATATCAGCCTGAATGAACCGGTCCATAAAGTCGGCCTGTGGTATGAGGAAACGCTTCGCAACATCGCCCTGTTATACAATATCAAGCAGATGGATCAACTGTGGGAAGCCATATTACCCCACCGGTTCATCATGACATTCAAGGTCGAAGTTTTCAGCGTCGCCACGCTTCAGGAACGCCTGTCGGACCTGACCGAGCAGAACATATTCTGCCCCCGGATGATGCTCATCGACAGACTGCCGGTAGATGAAACAACCCGCGAGGCACTGACCGAACTCAAGGCACTTGCCAAACGGCAGGGCATTCATATCTGGTTTACCGTAAAGACCCATCGGCATGAAGATGTAACTGAAGCCGGGTTTCCGATTCCTTTTTCTCACGTTGCCGATCTGTTTGAAGTGGCCATCGGACTTCAGCCCGACGGCAGCCGTATTCACGTCAACGTACTGAAGGGAAAAAGCGGCGACGACTCCCGGGACGCGCAGTGTTTCCTGGATCCGGCCACCATGCTGATCAAGGATGCGGTATAAGTCACATTCCCATGATTTTCTACCGCCCGTTCGCTTCGCTCTCTCGAGACGCAGAGATCGCAGATCCCCAAATCGATGTCTCGGGGCTCTGCGTCTCGAGAGAAGCGGGCGGAAAATATACTCAGCTGAAAATAGACAAGACATCTGCTCCCTGTCACTGCAACCGCGGTTCAAGCGGGCGGGCACAGGGGGCCGCCCCTGCGCCGGCATGCCCGACCCCGGCCGGCACCCCAGCCCCCAGTCCTCATCATTCAGTCCCGAAATCATATTGACTTATCCGCGAGTTTAAGGGATAAACGGATAAGTTTTCAACGGAACGGCCCCGTCGGCGCGGCACAACCTTATCAGTCCAATTGCCGGCAATCATGTTAAACTCTATATCGAAACGGCGGATGACAGTCCACCTGTTGATCCCATCCCCTGTTTACACAAAAATCCGCCGGCTTGATTCAAACCAGTCAGCATGAGGAAACCGCATGACGTCAATCTCCAATACCCGCCGGAAATCACCCGAAAACAGCCAAAAAGCACCGTCACCCGCCAGCTATTCAACCGATCGCAAACTCAACGAGTTGTTGAATTCCGTAGTCAGGGAAGTTAAGCTGTATGCAGAGGACCAGATCAAACACATTAAAAACCGGGCTCAAATCGGGCTGGCGCTTTCCAAGGAAAAAAACATCAACAGGCTCCTGGAAATGATCGTGGATGAGGCCAGGGCCCAGTCGCATGCAGACGCAGGCACCTTATACACTGTCGATTCCGATCAAACGCATCTTCGATTCGAAATCCTTCAGAACGATACCATGAATATTCGAATGGGAGGTACCAGCGGGCAGAAAATCGATCTGCCAAAGGTCCCCCTGTACCATAAGGAACGGCCCAATTTATCGAATGTCTCTTCATATGTAGCCCTGACCGGTGAGATCATCATTATTCCGGATGTATATGAGGCCAAGGGATTTGATTTCACGGGTCCACGGAAATATGACGCCGCCACCGGATACCGTTCCAGATCCATGCTGGTCATCCCGTTGAAAAATCATGAGAACGACATCATCGGGGTCCTGCAGTTGCTGAACGCCAAAAATTGTGAGACAGGCAAAGTCGTAGAATTTTCTCCTGAATATGTGGATGAAATCGCATCTCTGGCATCCCAGGCCGCAATTGCGTTGACCAACACTCAGCTGATTCAGGACCTGAAAAACTTATTTTATTCGTTTATCCAGAGCATTGCCACGGCCATCGATGAAAAATCTCCCTACACCGGGGGGCATATCCGGCGTGTGGTGGACATTACCATGATGATCGCCGAAAAAATCAACCAGGCAAAAGAAGGAGTTTTCAAGGACGTATCACTCAATGACGACGAAATCGAAGAGCTGAGGCTGGCCGCCTGGATGCATGATGTCGGGAAAATCATCACCCCGGAATATGTGGTGGACAAAGCCACACGGCTCGAAACCATATTTGACCGGATTCAAATAATTGAAACCCGGTTTCGTTTGATCGGTGAAACCATTCAAAATGAATACCAGAGACGCAAACTGGATCTTTTGGAAAACAACGCGCTCGACGAACCGACACACCATCAACTGAACAGGGAACTGTCCGAAAAACTGGACAAAATCCAAACCGATCTGGATTACATCAGGTCCTGCAACAACGCCGGAAAATTCATGACCGACGATGATGTCCTTCGGATTCATGAAATCGCCGCTCAAACGTATTCGACCAACGGCAGACGTTATTCGTATCTTACCGATGATGAAGTCAATAATCTGTGCATTCGGAAAGGGTCCTTAACCGATTCGGAACGAAAGATCATTGAAAATCATGCCGTCATGACCCTGAAAATCCTGAACCAGTTACCGTTTCCGAGAAAATTGTCGAACGTTCCCAAATATGCCGGAGAGCATCATGAAAAAATAGACGGCACCGGATACCCCAGAGGCATTTGCGGAAAAGAACTGTCGCTGCAGTCCCGGATCATGGCCATCGCCGACATTTTTGAAGCCCTGACCGCCAAAGACCGCCCCTATAAAAAACCCATGCATCTTGACCAGGCCGTCAAAATCATGGGATTTATGATAAAGGACAACCATCTCGATAAAGACCTTTTTCAGCTCTTTATCGATAACGGATTGCATATGGACTATGCCAGGCAGGAAATGGAACCGAAGCAGTATTTAAAGGAAGAGGACTGAGGGCTGAAGACTGAGGGGGAAAAGCTGGTGGCTGGTGGTCAGGTGCGAACCGGGGCTTGCGTGCCGGCGTAGGGGCGGACCCCTGTGTCCGCCCGTCGACATGAATCCCGGCCTCCGACCTCTGACAACCCAAACAAAAAATGCAACCATGAACTCAACATTCCAAATTACAACCAAGCTATTCCGGCGGTCGATATCCATCGCTATTATTTTGATGACAGCCGTTTTTATGACCGCCTGTGCCACCGTTCCGGTTACCGGTCGGTCCCAGCTGCTGCTGGTAAATGAGCAGCAGGAAATTGCGTTGGGCATCAAGAGCTACAACCAGATTCTGGAAAAAGCCCGATTGAGCCGGGATCGGGATGTCATTGACATGGTCAACCGTGTCGGCCGCAGAATTGCAGCGGCCGCAAACCGACCGGATTATGACTGGGAATTCAACGTCATCGATGAGGACAAGACCGCCAATGCGTTTGCGCTTCCCGGTGGAAAGATCGCCGTTTATACAGGAATTCTTCCCTACACCCGAACGGAATCCGGTCTGGCCTTCGTTCTGGCTCATGAGGTCGGCCATGCAATTGCCCGCCACGGTGGTGAACGCATGAGCCAGCAGTTGCTGATCCAGCTCGGTCAGGAAGGGTTGAATATCGCCATCGGTTCCAAAAGCCCTGCTGCGATCCAGGCCGTTAATCAAGCCTATGGTGTCGCCTCACAGATAGGTATTATCCTCCCGTTCAGCCGACAGCAGGAATATGAAGCCGATCATATCGGACTCATCCTCATGGCGAAAGCCGGGTATGATCCCCGGCAGGCTCCTGATTTTTTCAAACGCATGGCAGCCGACAAAAAGCAGACCGGTCCTCCGACCTTTCTGTCAACCCATCCGGCCGATGCTCTGCGGATTCAGACGCTTTATGAGTTGATTCCCGAAGCGCTTCAGTATTACCGCCCGGCCGGACAATAGAGATCGACGCTGCGTTTGAGGCCTTCAGGCCTTATGCAGGATATATCACCGTTTTTTATTCTACATTAACACACTGGGATGTAATGCATTATGGGTACGAACAATCTTGTATTTCTGGAAAACATCGAATGGTTTGATGAAAGCGGTCAGGAACTGGTTCACCGGATACCGGAAAACGGCTCAGGGGAAATCAAATATGGGGCACAGCTGACCGTGCGGGAAAACCAGGCGGCTGTCTTTTTCTACAAAGGAAAGGCCGTTGAAGTGTTCGGGGCGGGGCGTCACACGCTGAAAACCGGCAATATCCCCCTGCTGACCAAAATTGCCAGTCTTCCGTGGGGACTGAGCAGCCCGTTGAGAGCGGAAGTTTATCTGGTCAACCTGAAAACCTTTCCCAATCTCAAATGGGGTACGCGTGATCCGGTCGCCTTTAAGGACCAGGAACTGGGGTTGATTCGTCTCAGGGCGTTCGGGGTCTTCAATCTTCGTATTTTTCAGCCGGTACTGTTCATCAACCGATTGATCGGTACGCAAGGCACCCTGACCACCCGGGGCGTCGAAGACTATCTGAATCAGGTCATCATATCCCGGTTCAATGACTACATGGGAGAAACGATCGACTCGATTTTCAATCTTCCGGCCCGATATGATGAATTATCGGAAAAATTGACGCAGCGACTGAAACAAGACTTCAGTCACTTCGGCCTGGCCCTGACCCATCTGTATATCAACTCGGTGACACCTCCGCCAGAGGTCCAGCAGGCCATCGACGATCGAAGCCGGATGGGTGTTTTCCAGGACATGAACAAACTCATGCAGATGAAAGCCGCCATGGCCATGGAAAAGGCTTCGGAAACCAGTGGTGATGCGTCAAATTCCATGGGAATGGGAATGGGGTTGATGATGCCGGCCATGTTTGCCCAGTATTTTTCCGGTCAACAGCCCCATCCCAACCAACCTGCCTCTCAACATGAAGGGACCTGCACGTGTCCGGAATGCAAACAATCCATTCCGACGGCAGCCAGATTCTGCCCGTTCTGCGGGCATCAGCAGGTCGTGTTCAAACGCTGCACGCACTGCGGAAAAAATCTGACGCCAAACGCCAGATTCTGCCCGCGATGCGGTCAACCGGCAGAGGAAAAGCCAAAGCCCAAATTCTGCCCTTCCTGCGGGGCGGAAAACCTGACGGAATCATTATATTGCAATCAATGCGGTGAAAAGCTTTAATTTCCATATCCAGCATCAATGCCCGCAATGCGGTGCCCCGGCAATCCTGGAGGAAACAGACCGGCTGTTTACCTGTGACTATTGCCGGGTCAGCTCCTATCTGCTGCATAAAAACGTATTTCGATACATGCTGACCGGGACGGCACCCGAGGATCAGGATCTGATATACGTTCCCTACTGGCGGTTCAAGGGCGTCTTGTATTCCTGCATGAACAGCCGGAAAATCGAACACCGCTTCATGGATATCAGCCGAAAAGCGGTAACGAACAGTTTTTCGCCGGACTCTCTCGGCTTCAGGAGCCAGGCACTGAAGCTTCGCTTTGTTTCTCCTGAAACCTCCGGCTCATTTCTGAAACCCGACATCACAAAACCCACGGTCATGGAGAACATTCGGCATATGTTCAATGCCGCCATACGGGACCCCTTTTTCCATCAGGAGTTTATCGGTGAGAACCTCAGCATGATCTATTCCCCTGTTTATGTCAAAAACCGCCGGGTATACGACGGCGTGCTGAATGCCCCGATATCTCCCGAGTCATCGCCCGAGCCCGTACCCGAGGACATGAAGACAAGCCCTCCGGATCAACACATTCGGTTCATTCCCGCTCTGTGCCCGTCCTGCGGATGGGACCTGGCAGGTGCCAGGGATTCCATGGCCCTTCACTGCCGGCACTGCAGCACCGTATGGTACCCGACCCATGAAGGTCTTCAAAAACTCCCGGTCCGAATCGTTTCACGTACAGACGGCGCAACGGATCTATTTCTTCCGTTCTGGAAAATCAGGGGGGACATTTCAGGTGTCGAACTCAACACCTATGCCGATCTGATCCGTGCGGCCAATTTACCAAAGGTCATCCAACCGGCACGCCATGACAAGCCGTTTTACTTCTGGTGCCCGGCATTCAAAATCCGCCCCAAGGAATTTCTGAGGTTTTCAGCGGCGTTGTCGCTGGATCAACCCGACAGCCTACCGGCATCCAGATTGCCTGACAACGGATTGTATCCGGTAAACCTGCCGATCACCGAAGCGGCTGAAAGCGTCAAAATCAATCTTATCAATCTGCTGAATTCCCCCCGGTTTTCACCGGAACAACTCCGTGACATCACCGTTCACGCCAGAGCATACAGTCTGGTCTACATTCCCTTTCAGCAAACGCCCCATGAAATCATTCACCCGCAACTGAACTTCGCCGTCAACAAACATCTGATCGATCTGTCGCATAATTTATAGAACTGAGTTATGAGGACTGAGTGGGGTATAGCTGATGGCTGGGGGTGGATGGCTTGTGGCTGGGGATCTGGACGGCATGCGGCAGCATCGGGTTCATGGCGTAGGGGCGGACCCCTGTATCCGCCCATCGGGACAATGGCACAGCACACAAAACTGACTGGAACAAACCATAACGAATCGAAAATTGAAGGGCCACGGCCGGTGACTGCGTACAGCTTACTCCCTACTGAAACCCTGTCTCATCCCTTCATCTGTACATCGTATCCGGACGCTGTCAAACGCTGCAGGATGTCATCGATATGCGACCGGCATCGGGTTTCCAGTTCCAGTTCCACCCGGGTTTCATAGATGGGGATATCCTTGACGGCCCGGTCATGATAGATATGAAGCACATTGGCCTTCAGATCGGATATCAGAACCAGCAGTGCCGCCAGAGATCCGGGGGTATCATCCAACCGCACGTCAAACCTCATGATACGTCCGTTTTTCAGCAGCCCCTTGCCGATAATCCGTTCCAGCAAAGGACTGTCCACGTTGCCGCCGCTGATCACCAGAACCACCCGGCTGTCTTTTTCAACCCGGATTCGTTCACTCAGCAGCGCCGCAAGGCTGACGGCACCCGCGCCTTCAGCCAGAATTTTTTTCCGCTCAAGAAGCATCAGGATCGCCGCGGCAATATGATCTTCATCGACCAACACCACATCGTCCACCCGCTTCCGAATGATGTCGAAGGTTATCTGCCCGATTTCCTTGACGCTGATCCCGTCTGCAATGGACGTCCGGGAATGCACCCGCTGGACCGCGCCTTTTCGAAGGGCCTCTACCGCCGAGGGGCATTCGGATGTCTGGACCCCGATCACCTTTGCTTCAGGCCGAATCGATTTCATCGCGGACGCAATTCCGGAAATCAAACCGCCCCCGCCGACCGGAATTACCACCATGTCCACCCCGGGCAGTTCCTCGGCAATCTCCAAACCGATGGTTCCCTGCCCGGCAATGATGTCCGGATCGTCAAACGGATGGATAAAGGTTTTGTCGTTCAGCGAAAGTTCCCTGGCGGTCTGCAGGCATTCGGTTATGCTTTGGCCGGAAATAACAACCTTTCCCCCATAACCACGCGTGGCTTCCTGTTTTGAGATCGAAGCCCATTGCGGCATGACGATGGTCGCAGGAATGCCGGCCTGAGATGCTGCCAGGGAAACGCCCTGTGCGTGATTTCCGGCCGATGCCGCTACAACGCCTCCTGATCGAATCTCGCCTCTTCGTTTGAGAAGTTTGTAAGAAGCGCCCCGAATTTTGAATGCCCCGGTTTTTTGAAGATTTTCCAGTTTGAGATAAATATGGGCCCCGAACATGGAACTCAGGGTGGATGAATAGACCAGAGGCGTCCGGATAACGGAGTCCCGAATCAGTTCAGCTGCCTGTTTAATTGCGGCTAAAGTAATCATGATCTTTTCCATCTGTTAAAGGCTGTCCAAGAAAACAAGATTTTATGCCGGATATATTTACCGCCCGCTTCGCTCAAGGCGCGGAGATCGCAGAGCCCTGAAACGACGATTCCGGTCTCTGAGAACTCTGTGCCTCAAGAGAGCGAAGCGAACGGGCGGTAAAAAAGAGAGATTTTTTTATGACGGCAATTTTGTGGATATTGGGTTGCGGGCGCATCTCGCTTTAGCCATTACCCCCCGGTCACCAACCAACAGTCATCAGCTCTTTCCACTCAGTCCTCAGAACTCAGTCCTCAGAACTCAGTCCTGTTGCCTCCCCCTCTTCCATTATCGGGTTCCCCGGCTTCGACAGATCAAACAGTTCCGGTTGCCAGAATTTGCGATACGGTTCGCATCTGTGTTTCTGTTTACAGTTGACTCGACAGGCTCTTGGATTCTTTCGAATCAATCCGTTTTTTTTGGGGCATATTATATAGTGGACGTCATTTTTCATTTCAGAAAGACCGGACCGCTTTGAATTAATCTGTGCATATTTTTCAAAAAAAAATTAAAGCCAAATAAAATAAAAATTATTTACTTGACAAAGCACTCCTCAGGCCAAACCCGATCGTGATCAAACCTCACATAATCAAATATACCACAAAAACAATTTACTTCAAATTATTCATATTCTACACAACCCGAATAGCTATTGATTTAACATGTAGCCACAAGTTATAAATATGGTTCAAAAAAGACGACCTCATTCACTGTTTGATCAAGCTCAGGAAATACAAATTTAAAAAATCACAGACAAAGGCAGCATACCATGACTGACGTGCAGTTAAAAGCGCCTATCCCGCCCCGTCCCATTTTTACCCCCCTGAAAAATCCCCGTCCCCCTCGAGAACCCCATAATACAATATCATGAAATCCGGCGACGAAAGCTGAGGGTTTCACTCTGATCGAGCTGGTCGTTGTTATCATGATTATCGGCATATTGGCCGTTATTGCCATAGGCACCTTGAGCAATGCATTTGAAAAAGCATATAAAATCTATGCCAAACAGGACCTGAAAAATTTTATCTCATACGAAGAAGCCAACTACCAGACCGACTATAAATTTATCAATTTTACGGAAACCATTCAAAATAACGGGGACTCGTCCGAGCATACCTACGGGTTCACCCTGTCCAGAGGCGTTATCATCTCAGCTGAAGGCAACCCCGACGACCCTTATAACTCGGATACACCATTTACGGTCACATCCACGCACAACAAAATTCCCATAAAATACGCATACAATTTCGTTACCGGAGAATGGACGGAAACCGAAAAATAAGGAACCCCTGATGCAGAAACCATATAAGAGAAAGCTGAAAAATTTTTTGATCAACCGAAGTTTTCAACTCAATATCCTTCTCAACAGCCTGCTGTATTTTGTTCTGGTGGTCATGATCACGATGGGTATCATTTTGTACCCGATGATTCAGGACATGTTCTTTTCAACTGACCCGGAGATACAATATCGAGCCGCTCAGAGTTTCATCTCGGTCGCCGGTCGACTGATTCCCTCCCTGCTGATCCTGCTGGTACTGGTTTTTACTCACCAGGTTATCGTCTCCCATCGCATCTGCGGCCCTCTTGTCAATTTTTTCCATACGTTTAACCGCATGGCCGCCGGTGATTTTACGCGCATGATCTTCCTTCGGGAAAAAGACTATCTCAAACCGGAAAGTCGCATAATCAACGACACGTTGAAACAGATGTCCCGTTTCATTCAACAGATAACATCCGATACCGTGCAGATCGAGCTGAGCGTGGACACGTTTCGCCCCGAAATTGACGATCCGGATATTCGGAAACAGTTTGAAAGTTTTATATCTGATTTAAAAAACCAGGCAAGTAAATTAAAAACAGATTTGTCCGAATTCAAGACTTTGGATTCCTGACCCGGGCAAGCCGTAATCAGACAGGATATGAATTCAAACCTCCAGACTCTAAGGTATTTGGAAATATGGACATATGCCTGAAAAAGACATTTTTACTCTGCAAATCCTCGGAAAACGGGCGGAATGAATATTTTCGAATCAACATGCATATAACAGGTTCTGTTTTTCAATTATTTTAATGATTCGGTAAAAATTAGTCGATAATAGTTATTGCTTTTCAAAAACAAATAGATAACAATCAGATTGTCTTTCAAAAAGGTATTTGCTATAAAAAGGATAAGTCTTTTAATTGGTTTTAGTTATTTTTTCTATTTCAGGACATCATGACTGAATAAACTCGACCTGATCATTTTCTAGTGGATTTAATCCGGTTCAGAAATTCTGACAGAGTTTCAAGTTAAGGAAAGGCAAATCTTTTTTTAATTTCACCCGGAATAACGTATTTTTATCAGGAAGCCAGAGATGTACGCATATATTGCTCGTCAACCCATCTTCAGTAAGGCCCGTAAAATTAACGCCTATGAATTACTTTTCCGGGAGGGCGACTCAAACTGTTTCCCTGAAATCGACGGTGATGCGGCAACCATGCAACTCCTTTCCAACGCCTTCATGACAACGAATATTAATAATTACACCGGCGGCAAAAAAGCGTTTATAAACTTTACGCGCAACCTTTTAATCAACCGGATTCCATTGATGCTACCCCAAAAAACCACGGTAGTTGAAATACTGGAAGATGTGATGGCTGAAAAAGACGTGCTTGAATCCTGCCGGGAAATCGTGCGCAGGGGGTACAAAATCGCTCTGGACGATTTCATATACGATATCAACCTGTCACCGTTGATTTCGTTAGCCGATATCATTAAATTTGATTTTCGCCAGTCATCGATAGATGACATCGTTCGGGATATTCATCAATTAGAAAAATACAACCTGAAATTTCTGGCTGAAAAAGTCGAGACATACGAAGAATTTCGGTCGGCCGTCGAACTTGGCTTCGATTATTTTCAGGGATATTTTTTTTCGAAACCGGAAATGATACGGAAAAAAAAGCTGTCATCCACAAAGTTGAACCTGCTTCGAATCCTGAACGAAGTCGGTCGATTGGATACGGATTATGACAAACTGGAAAATTACATTTCCAATGACCTGACCGTCAGCTACAAGCTCCTGCGTTATGTGAATTCACCCTACTTTCGACGCAGTGCGGAAATTTCCACGATTCAGCAGGCCATCACCCTGCTGGGGCAAAACGAAATCCGTAGATTCATCTCACTGATGAGTATGGAAGGGCTGTGCACCGACAAGCCTGAAGAACTGGTCAAGTTGTCCTCTGTCCGTGCAAAATTTTGTGAACTCCTGGCATTGGCAGCCCCTCAGACGAGTACCAATCCGCAGGAACTGTTCATGCTCGGATTGTTTTCCCTTCTCGATGCGATTCTGGATTTCCCGATGGAAGACCTTTTAAAGGAACTCCCGCTTTCACCGCACATCAAAGAAGCGTTGATGTCCAGAAAAGGATTTGATGCCTATTTTCTGAGGCTGATCACATCGTATGAAAAAGGCAGATGGGATGATGTCGCATTCTGTTCGAGCATGCTGGATATCCAGGACAACCAGTTGCCCGGATTCTACCTGGAGGCCATTCAATGGGGGGACATGCTGGCAAACCTGTAACCCGCCCCTTTCGCAGTCCTCCGCCCCCCGTCCACACTCCTCAGCCTTTAACCCTTAGCCCCGATCCCTATCAGCTCCCGACGCAGCACATCCATGGCTTTCATAGCGAACATTTCCTTGTGCATATCTCTGGAGTTATAATAATAATGAAACCGAAAGGCATAAGTTTCCTTTGCTGTGGACAGTCCGATACAGACCGTGCCGACCGGTTTTTCATCCGTTCCGCCGGCAGGCCCGGCAATACCGGTGGTGGACAGACCGTAAACGGCGCCTGAAATACGACGGGCCCCGTCGGCCATTTCTCTGGCGGTTTCTTCATGTACAGCACCGAACTTTTGAATCGTATCCGCCGCCACCCCCAGCACCTGCATCTTGGCCTCATTGGAATACGTCACACCGGAAAACAGAAAATAATCGGAACTGCCGGGCACGGTGGTGAGCCGATGCGCGATCAAGCCGCCGGTACAACTCTCGGCAACGGCCAGTGTGGCATTTCGAGCCGTCAACAACCGGCCGATCTCTTTTTCCATGGGATCACCATTGAGGGAAAATGTCCATTTTCCGATTCTGTCCAGCACCCATTTTGCGGCGGCCTCCAACTCAGCGTGCAGCAATCGTTCGTCATGTCCCTGAGCGTAAAGCTTGACCTGAACTTCGGGAAAATGCGCCCGGAATCCCAGCTTGAGATCGGGAAACCGTTCCGGAAACCCTTCCAGCAGTCGGCCGACATCCGACTCTCCAATGCCGAACGCACCAAGGGTTTTCAATCGGTACAACATACGGTCTGCCCCCTGCAGCGCCGTAATACGTGGTATAACAACCTCTTCCATCATGATCCGCATTTCACGCGGCACCCCGGGCATACAGAAAAGCACACAACGGCCGATCTTGAAACTGAAACCAGGGGCAGTACCCGCCCGATTCAACATCCATTCGGCACCTCGCGGCAGCAGCGCCTGCTTTTTATTCGTATCGGTCAGGGGACGGTTTCGGGACTTGAAAAATTCCGTCATGGATGCCAGTGCCTCCGGATCCACGGCCAGATCCACCCCGGTCGCCCGGGCCGCGGCCTCCGCCGTCAGATCGTCCGTTGTAGGCCCGAGCCCTCCGGTGACAATCGCCACGTCCGCCCGGTGACCGATTTCCCTGAACACATCAACCAGCATGTTCAGATCATCGCCCACACAACTGTGACGTCGCACCTCTACTCCGATTTCTTCCAGTTTCTGAGAAATATATGCTGAATTGGTATCGACCAGTGCCCCAGTTCGAATTTCATCCCCGGTTGAAAGAATTTCTGCGATCATGTCCACGTCCCTTCCTCTTCTGTATGCTCAATAAAACCCTTTTATTTTCTACCGCCCGTTCGCTTCGCTCTCTCGAGGCACAGAGATCGCAGAACCCGAACTCGCCGTTTCGAGTCTCTGCGTTCTCTGCGTCTCAAGCGAAGCGGGCGGTAAATTTTACACAGGTGATGTCAATGTAAAGCAACCCTGAGCGGTTTTCAAATAAAATTCTTGACATTTTTTCAGAGTTCGGGCAAATTTATTTAAAAATAAACAAGGAAAATACAATGAATCAAATTTATCAACTGACCAACAAACTGAATCCGGTTCTAAACTGGTGGTGGCAGGCTCTGAATCAGGGGCTTGCCGACAACGCCATTGGTGTCTGATGAATTTGTTTCATTAACCACTCAAGGCCGTGGGCGCTCCTGAAGCCCACGGCCTTTTTTTATGTAAATATTGCAAGGGTCGTGGACAAGCTCCACGGCCCTTTTTGTTTTTTTGCAAACTTAAAAAAGGGCTGAGGAATGAGGACTGGATGCAAAGGGTGTGCGGTATACGGCGCACGGGCGCCGGGGCGGCCCCCTGTGTCCGCCCATTGAGGCACGGGCAAACCCGGCCGGTTTATAACGACACCCCATGAGAGAAAGTACGATTCATATTATGCTGTTAAGACAATTTCCAGAAAAAGATCAATTCCGTCAAATGACCCGGGATTTCAACGTGATTCCGATCTGTGCCGAAATTCTGGCAGATACCGAGACACCGGTGTCGCTGCTGAAAAAACTATACCGGCACAGGGCCCCGGCATTTCTCTTTGAAAGCGCCGATGGGGATGAGCAATGGGGACGATACAGTTTCATGGGGGGCTCTGCGGCCTGCGACATTCGAATCTTCCAACATCATGTTGAAATAGAACAAAACAACTCCATTCAAAAAACTGGGCATAACGGAGACCCCATGAGGGTGCTCAGAAATTTTCTGAGGCGTTTCAAGGCTCCCCATGTTCCGGATCTCCCCCGATTCTGGGGAGGTCTGGCCGGATATCTGACCTATGAAACGGCATCCTTCTTTGAGGACATCCCTCACCGTATGCCGGCGAATGTACCGTTTGCGCATTTTATCATCCCGGAAACCGTCCTGATTTTTGACAACATCCGGCACACCCTGATGATCGTGGTCTCGGCAATGATCACCGCCGATGATGAGCCGGACCGGGTATATGCAAATTCGTTGTGTCGTCTCCGGGAACTGGCGGGCGTCATTGCACAGCCGATTCCGGCATCGGCTGAGAGCGCCTCATGTCCAGACATCGTTCTACGGCCCGTATACGAGCCCTCGGAATTTCGGGCAAACGTCCAAAAAGTCAAAGACCATATTCAGGCCGGGGATATTATTCAGGCGGTCATTTCTCAGCCGTTTATCAGTCAAAACGTCCCGGACCTGTGTGAACTGTACCGAATTCAACGACACATCAATCCGTCACCCTATCTGTTTCTGATGCACCTGGACGACACGGCCCTGGTCGGCTCTTCACCGGAAACCATGGTTCGACTGGAAAACTCGATCGCCGTTCTGCGGCCCATCGCCGGCACCCGGCCCCGGGGGGTCGACGAACAGACAGACATGGATCTGGCGGACGAACTGCTTCGCGATGAAAAGGAGCGGGCGGAACACATCATGCTGGTGGACCTGGGACGTAACGATCTGGGACGCGTCGCCGAAACCGGCACCGTGCAGGTCTCCGAGTTGATGACTATCGAGCGCTATTCCCATGTCATGCACCTGGTGTCCAATGTGACCTGCCATTTAAGACCCGAAAACGATGCATTTGATCTGATTCGAGCCGTCTTTCCGGCCGGCACGCTCAGCGGCGCTCCTAAAATCAGGGCCATGGAGATCATCGCCGACCTGGAAAATGAATTCAGAGGCCCATACGGCGGAGCGGTCGGATACATCTCGTTTGACGGGAACATGGATCTGGCCATTACGATCCGGACCGCCTGCATTCAGAACGGCAGATTGACGGTACGGTCAGGCGCGGGCATCGTGGCGGATTCTGACCCGGAATCCGAACGGCTGGAAACGGTCAACAAAGCCATGGCCATGGAAAAAGCGCTCAAGATGCTGAACCGCCGGGGGCTCTCGAAATAAAGGAGAACATTCTTATGATCGTGATGATCGACAACTACGATTCGTTTACCTACAACCTGGTCCAGTATCTTGAAGTGCTCGGCGCATCGGTTCGGGTGCTCCGAAACGACAAGGCATCGACAACCGATCTTCAAGCCCTGAATCCTTCGGGCATCGTCATATCCCCCGGACCCGGTCGACCGGAATCCGCGGGCGTGTCCGTGCCGGCCATCCGGCATTTTTCCGGCCGTCTTCCGATTCTCGGCATCTGTCTCGGCCACCAGTCCATTGCCGCGGCGTTCGGAGGCAAAATCGTGCCAGCCCACCGGCTGATGCACGGGAAAACGTCATCGGTCACCTCGGACGGCAGTCACATCTACGCAGGTGTCAAATCACCGTTCAACGCCATGCGATATCATTCACTGGCCGTCTCACGTGAGGATTTTCCCGACTGTCTGGAGATCAGCAGCGAATCGGATGACGGAGAAATCATGGGCATCCGACATCGGACCCATTCCACCGAGGGGATTCAATTTCATCCGGAATCAATCATGACACCGGTGGGGAAACGGTTGTTGAGAAATTTTCTCAACATGACGAGGGAGATCGGCCCTTCGGGCTTTGAGGATCGCTTCGCTGGAGGGCCGGCTCTTTGGACCTGAGGGTCCGCCGGGCAGCCCTCACAGAGGGCGGCATATCGCAGCCACGGGCGCAAGCCTGTGGATGACGGGATTGAATTTTAGGACCCGAACCCCCGCAGGGTGGCGATACCCTGCACGAAAGGACGTTCAACATGTTTCAAGACTATTTAAACACCATTATTCTAGGCAACTCCCTGTCCGAGATGCAAATGTCCCGGCTGATGGATGACATTTTTTCCGGAAAACTGTCCGACATTCACATCGGCGCGGTCATGGCCGCACTGGCCGTACGGGGAGAAACCTTCGAAGAGCTGGCCGGCGCGGCCGGCGCCATGCGCCGTAAAGCACTGCGTATCCAGACATCGACGCCGATGGTACTCGACACCTGCGGCACCGGCGGTGACCGATCCGGAACGTTTAACATTTCAACCACGGCCGCGTTTGTGGTCGCCGGTTGCGGGGTCACGGTCGCCAAACACGGAAACCGTTCCAACACCAGTAAGTGCGGAAGTGCCGATCTTCTCGAAGCACTGGGGGTCAACCTGAACGCGCCGCCTGAACTGGTGGAGGAAGCCGTGCTGGAAATCGGGATCGGATTTCTCTACGCCCCGCTGTATCACAGCGCCATGCGGTTTGCGGCGAACGCCCGAAAGCAACTCGGCATCCGCAGCATATTCAACATGCTGGGCCCCCTGACCAACCCTGCGGCTGCCAACTGCCAGCTGATCGGTGTTTACAGTTCCCGGCTGACCGAAATGTTTGCCCGGGCCCTTCGGCTCCTGGGAAGCCGTCGGGCCTTCGTGGTCCACGGGCATGACGGCCTGGACGAAATTTCCGTCTGTGCCCCGACCCGGGTCACGGAACTTCATCAGAATAAAATCCGGACCTATGACCTGATGCCGGAAACCTTTTTTGGTGAAGCGGCCGATCCTCGGGACCTGGCCGGGGGAACCCCGGACGTCAATGCCTACATCACCCGACACATCTTCAACGGAGAAAAAGGCCCCCGACGCAATATCGTATGCATCAATGCGGCCGCCGCTCTGGTCGCGGCCGGCAAGGTTTCCGATCTCAACGACGGCATCCGGATGGCCGAGGCTTCTATTGACGGCGGCGCTGCATCGCACACGCTGAACGAGTTGATCCGATTTACCCGGGAGAATGGCTAACCACTATGACGATTGACATGCTTCGTCCCATCATCGAACATAAAAAAGCCGAAATCCGGGCAGCGAAGGTCCGGGTACCGGATCACCGGATTCGTTCGGCGGCACATACCCGCTTACCGGCGCGCCCGCTGGTGGAAGCTTTGGAAAAAACCGCCCGTTACGGATGCCACGTGATTGCGGAAATCAAGCGGGCCTCCCCGTCCAAAGGCGTGTTTCGACGGGATCTGGATCCCGCCCGGTATGCGGTTGAATATGAAAAGGGCGGCGCGTCCGCCGTATCCGTGCTCACGGACCGGCGGTTTTTCATGGGCCGGCCCGAAGACCTGATAACGGCCCGAAAGGCAACCACCTTACCTGTACTGCGGAAGGACTTCATTTTGTCTTCCTATCAGCTGTATGAATCAGCCGCCATGGGAGCCGATGCCGTCCTGCTGATTGTCCGGGTACTGGCACCTCAGCAGTTGCGGGATTATCTGCAACTGACCCGCGAACTGGGCATGGACGCCTTGGTCGAGGTACACGCCGAACCGGACCTGGAGGTCGCATTCGAAGCAGGGGCCCGGTTAATCGGGATCAATAACCGCAATCTGGCCACCTTTGAAACCGATATCCAGACCTGCATCGATACGGCATCACGACTTCGATCCGGCCAGACGGCCGTGGCTGCCAGCGGTATTCATACGCCGCAGGACCTGGAGCGTATCCGGCAATCCGGGATACCGTGCGCCCTGATCGGGGAAAGCCTGGTGCGCGCGCCGGATCCGCGGGCATTTCTTAAACATCTATGGCGGCGTTAGAACCAAGCCCCATTCACCATTGGATGACCATACTTATGAAAATTAAACCACAGACGATCCCCCCCTCGCCGAACCGCCCGTATGTCAAAATCTGCGGCATCACCCGGGTTCAGGATGCAACGGCCTGCGTCACGGCGGGTGCGGATGCGGTGGGGTGCGTGTTTTACCCCAAAAGCCCGCGGCATGTCAATCCTGAACAGGCCCGCACCATCTGCGATGCCCTTCCGGCCGGGGTCCAGTCCGTCGGCGTCTTTGTAAATGAAACGGGGCCGGCAATCATGAACACCGTAAAAAAATGCGGTCTGGGGGCGGTGCAGCTTCACGGGCAGGAATCCGAACAACTGGTCCGGTACCTGAAGGACCGGGGGCTGGTCGTTATCAAAACCCTGTTTATTTACGGCCGGCCCGGCCTGGCCGACGCGTTGCGATATGATGCGGACTGTTTTCTGGTGGAAAGCGGCACGGGCGCCCTGCCCGGCGGAAACGCCCGACAGTGGGGCTGGAGCGCTGCAGAGCCCTTCGGTCGTACCCGTTCGTTCATACTGGCAGGAGGACTCTCGCCTGCAAACATTACCCGGGCCGTTTCAGACGCCCGACCGGCAGGGGTGGACCTGAGTTCCGGCGTTGAATCGGCTCCGGGCCTCAAAGATCCGAAAAAAATACGGGCACTGATGGAAGCAGTGGCCACAATCGAGGGTTGCACGCAACTGCACAACCCCTTTCACAGGAGAATCGTTTAATGACACAAACTTATGCTCAACTTTCTCATCCGGACGCCGCGGGACATTTCGGACGGTTCGGCGGACGATACGTAGCCGAAACGCTGATGCCGGCGATCCTGGAACTCGAAAACGCATTTCAGGTGATTACCCCCACCGAAGCATTTCAGAACGAGCTCCGAAAGCTTTTTCAGCATTATACGGGCCGCCCCACCCCCCTGTTTCATGCTGAACGGTTGAGCCGCCGACTCAACGGGGCTTCCATTTACCTGAAACGCGAAGACCTGGCCCACACCGGCGCTCATAAAATCAACAACACCCTGGGGCAGGCCCTGCTGGCACGATATATGGGGAAACGGAAACTGATCGCTGAAACCGGGGCCGGCCAGCACGGCGTGGCCACCGCAACGGTCGCAGCCCTGTTTGACATGCAGTGCCGCATCTTCATGGGATCGGAAGACGTCCGCCGACAGGCCGCCAATGTTCAGCGGATGCAGCTGCTGGGGGCGGAAGTGGTCCCGGTCGATTCCGGGACCGCCACACTGAAAGACGCCATGAACGAGGCCATGCGCTGCTGGGTCGGCACTGTTCGGGACACGTTTTATGTCATTGGATCGGTCGCCGGTCCCCACCCCTACCCGGTTATGGTCCGCGATTTTCAGAAAGTCATCGGTGAAGAGACCCGAACGCAGATCCTGGAACAGACCGGCGGGCTTCCGGATCTGCTGATTGCCTGTGTGGGGGGCGGCAGCAATGCCATGGGGCTTTTTTACCCGTTTCTGAATGATCCGGTGGAAATGATCGGGGTGGAAGCCGCCGGATACGGTGTTGAATCGGGAAAACACGCCGCCACTCTGTGTACGGGCACGGTGGGGGTGCTTCACGGCAGCAAATCTTATGTACTCCAGGACCGGAACGGGCAGATACAGGAGGCCCATTCCATTTCAGCCGGTCTGGATTACCCGGGCGTAGGCCCCGAGCATTCCCGGCTGAAAGACGATGGGCGGGCTGCCTATGTTTCGGTAACAGATGCGCAGGCCCTCGAGGCCTTTCAGTTGCTCTGCCGGCTGGAAGGCATCATTCCGGCCCTGGAAAGCTCTCACGCCCTGGCCTGCGCCATCACCGAAGCGCCCGGACGCAGTGCTGACTGCAAAATTATCGTCAACCTGTCCGGACGCGGCGACAAGGACCTCGGGATTGTCTCGGAGGAAATAGGACTAAGTGGTGAGGACTGAGGGCTGAGTGTGGGGGAACGGTATACCCTGCAGGCCCCAGGGGCAGACCCCCGTGTCTGCCCTCATGAAACCTGATACGACATACGAACCATCGGAACGATCCGGCGGTCGCCCTGACCGGTTTAACTAAAATATCTTTAATTTTCTACCGCCCGTTCGCTTCGCTCTCTCGAGGCACAGAGATCGCAGAGCCCCAAATCGCCTTTTCGAGTCTCTGTGTTCTCTGCGTCTCGAACGAAGCGGGCGGTAACTATATATGAATGCAATACACACCAGTATATCGTAAGCTTTAGATTATGATTAGATTTCAGACCTCTTTGCGCCTTTGCGTGAAAACAAAAAATAACCGATAATGATAACCAGCTAAAGGAATACACCATGTCGCAACGATTGAAACATACATTTAACCGCCTCAAAACACAGAATGAAAAGGCACTAGTGGGATTTGTTACGGCCGGGGACCCGAATCCCGCGGCATCAATGGATATCCTGTCGGCCATGTGCGAAGCGGGGCTTGATATTCTGGAACTGGGAATTCCCTTTTCCGACCCCACGGCGGACGGCCCGGTGATTCAGCGTTCTTCCGCTCGTTCTCTGTCTCACGGAACTTATATCGACACCGTACTGGACATGACCCGCCAACTTCGTCAAACATTCGAAATTCCGATCGTTCTTTTCAGCTACTACAATCCGATCCTGGCATACGGCATTTCCAACTTTCACAGGGAAGCTCTCAACGCCGGTGCGGATGCGGTGCTGGTTGTGGATCTGCCCCCTGAAGAATCAGTTGAAATGTTTCCGCAAGACACAGAACACCATCTGCCCCTGATTCATCTGGTCGCCCCCACCACGCCACCGGAGCGCATGCGTCGTATTGCCGCGTCCGCAACCGGATTTCTGTACCTGGTATCCATGACCGGGGTCACCGGCAGCACCGGGTTGAATCTTTCAAACATTCAAACGCAGATCGAGTCTATTCAGCGGTCTGCTCACATCCCGGTTTGTGTGGGATTCGGGGTCTCCACTCCCGAGGATGCCGCCTCCGTATCCGCGGTTGCCGACGGGGTGGTGATCGGAAGCGCCTTTGAACGGCTGATTGAAGAAAACCTGACGCATCCTGACCTGCCGTTACTTGTAGCCGATAAAGTCACCGAATTCAAAGCCGTCGTCAAATCCTGACACGAATTGCGTCATGTTTAATTGTTTGCCGCGGATTTTCGCGGGTTGACGCGGATGGTGCTTGGTTCTGTCGTCGGATATATTTTCCTGTATTTAACTGTGGAGTCCCGCCCGTTCCCGACGGTCGACATGGCGTGATCCGGGGAAAAGATGCAGGGGCCATGAAGCGTTAAGAAGCGCAAACTGTTTGAGGCGCGCCGAGTTTTTGCGCTTTAACTTCATGGCACCGGCATTCCCGGGATCACGCTGGAAAAGACGGGAATGGGCGATGGAAAACAAAACAATTGATCCGCAGCCGTGTTCCGGGTACGATATCAATATATCCGCATGAGAAAATGAATACCTTTCCCTCTTTTTCTGACCCCTGTTTCCCCCGGCCGGTCCGGGGCCCACAAAAGGAGAACGGCATGGGATTGTTGAAGCGTCTGTTCCAACCGGTTCAATCGATCACACCCGATGAAGCCGGAGAGTTCATGCAGCAGCATCGGGAAGGCACGTATACACTTCTGGACGTTCGCCAACCTGGGGAATATGAGCAGGCCCACCTTCCCGGGGCCGTATTGATTCCCCTGCCCGGGCTTGACAGCGCGCTGTCGCAACTCGACCCGGACAAGCCGACAATTGTGTACTGCGCCATCGGCGGTCGGAGCCGGATCGCCGCCGGCATGCTGACCGGACGGGGATTCGGCGAAGTATACAACCTGAAAGGCGGAATCAAGGCATGGAAAGGCCTTACGGTATCCGGCCCCCGTGATCTTGAACTGAATTTTATCACCGGCGATGAAACCCCCGCGGAAATCATCGCCATCGCTCATGAAATGGAAGAAGGCCAGAAACGCTTTTATATGACGGCTCTGGAACGCACATCAGATCCGGACGTCCGCAAGGTCCTGAATCACCTGGCAACCATCGAAGAAAAACATAAAATGATGCTCCTAGACGAGTATTCACGCCTGCACCCCCACCACCGGGGCCCGCTTCGTATGAATCCGGAATTGATTCCCAAAATCATGGAAGGCGGCCTGGCCTTTGACGATTTTATGAAATCCAACCAGACATTTCTGAATTCCGTATCCGGCCTGCTCAATTTAGCCATGATGCTCGAAGCGCAGTCCCTGGATCTGTATCTGCGGTTTGCCGACACCTGCCGGAACAAAGAAACGAAACGATTGCTGCTGAATATCGCATCCGAAGAAAAAACCCATCTGGAAAAACTCGGGGAACTGTTTGACGCTGCATTATCCGCAGATACAAACTAAAGCGGTCTATGCCCGCAACCCAATACTCATGGAATTCCCGTTACAAGAAAATCTCTTTTATTTTCTACCGCCCGTTCGCTTCACTCTCTCAAGGCACAGAAACCGCAGAGACCAGATCCGCCGTTTCGAGGCTCTGCGTTCACTGCAAGACAAAGCCCCCCTGCAACCTATCCGCACCCAAACAAAAAAAGGGGTTACAGCATCAACTGTAACCCCTTGAAATCTATGGAGGCGGCAACCAGATTCGAACTGGTGAATAACGGTTTTGCAGACCGCTGCCTTACCACTTGGCTATGCCGCCAAAAAAAATGGAGCGGGAAACGGGATTTGAACCCGCGACTTCGACCTTGGCAAGGTCGCACTCTACCACTGAGTTATTCCCGCTCAGCAAGAAAATTATTTATACTGATTTCAGCAAAAATTGTCAACTAAAAAATCCGCCAATCGACCGAATATCAGGAAAAAAGCAGTTTACGAAATTTAAAGAAATAATCGATACCGGACCATATACTGAGTACCAGAGCAATCCACAAAAAAGCGGTTCCAATGGCATGCATGTCAATATCAAAATAGGTATAATGAAACAGCAACGGTATAATGGCAGCGATCTGAAATCCGGTCTTGTATTTGCCGAGACCTGATGCCGATACATCCGCACGGTTTTCCACCGCAATGAGTCGAATCCCGTTGACCGCCATTTCCCTTGCGATCAGCAGACATACCAGCCACGCCGGTATCCAGCCGTGGGATGCCATCATGATCAGGGCCGAAGACACCAGCAGTTTGTCGGCCAGCGGATCCATAATCTTGCCGAATGTGGATACAAGCCCCTGACGTCTGGCGAAATACCCGTCCAGATAGTCTGTAATGGCGGCGAGGCTGAACAGGATCGCCGCAAAAAACGTGCATACCTTTCCCGGATACATCAGCAGGACCACAAGCAGAGGTATCACGGCAACCCGATACATCGTCAGGCTGTTGGGATGATATAATTTCTTTTTGAATTCAACGCCTTTACACATTTTCCCGGATAGCGTTTCATTTATTTCTGAGTTTTTTTCCAGTCATCGAGAAATTTCTGGATGCCTTTATCCGTAAGCGGATGAGCTGCCAGCGTATTGAGCACCTTGAACGGAATGGTGGCGATATCGGCGCCGATTCGTGCCGACTCCAGCACATGAAGCGGGTGCCGGATACTGGCAACGATCACTTCCGTATCAAAACCGTAATTATTATAGATTTCCATAATCTGCTCGACCAGCAGCATCCCCTCGTGAGATATATCATCCAGCCGCCCGACAAACGGGCTGACATACGTGGCGCCGGCCTTGGCTGCCATCAGGGCCTGAAGCGGAGAAAACACCAATGTGACATTGGTTTTGATGTCCTGAGCGGAAAGCCGCCTTACGGCCTTGATGCCGTCGATCGTCATGGGGATTTTCACCACGATGTTTTTATGTATCTTTGCCAGGTGTTCGGCCTCCCGAACCATTCCGTCAGCGTCAAGGCTGATGACTTCCGCACTGATGGGGCCGTCCACAATGGAACAGATTTCCTTGATAATCTCCTCGAAATCGCCGTCTTCCTTTGCGATCAGAGACGGGTTGGTGGTAACGCCGTCCACCATTCCCATGCTGTAAGCTTCCTTGATTTCATCTATATTTGCCGTATCAATAAAAAACTTCATCTAAAAAGGCTCCTTACCCGCCGTCAATTCACCGGCATTTTTTTCTGCCGGGATCACGTTCAGTGATCTTTTTTATGCATCGCTGAAAATTTATCTCTGCAGTCTTCGCTGCAAAAGTACAATTCTTTTCCTTCAAAATCCAGTCGGAACCCGCTGTGTTTAGGGAAATACACCCCACACCAGGGATCCTTTACCATCATGTCGTCGAGTTCTCCGGACGCCGAGGGGTCCGCTTTCCGATCTCCCGGCATGCGTTTGGGCATCATCCATGATTTCAGCCCGTTATAAATCAAATAGACAAGAACGGCTATAATAATTAACCGCATGGATACACAATGATCCTTTGTTCGGTATGGTCCAGTTGATCCAGCAATTTCCCGACCTGCGTCTTTAACACCGGATGGACGACTGTCGAGTCTATATCACAAACAGGCTGCAATACAAAGCGCCTTTTATGCATCCGGGAATGGGGGATCACCAGATCAGGCGTTTCCATCACCAGGTCATCGTACAGTATGATATCCATATCCAGGATTCGTGGACCAAACCGAACGCCTCCGGGGCTGCGGCCGGCTTCTGCCTCGATGGTTTGAAGCCGCCTGAGCAACCCGGTCGGGTCCAGCTCCGTCTCGATCTTGACGGCGACATTTACAAACCATTCCTGTTTCGGATACTCGGTCGGTTCCGTCAGATAAAACCGGGATTGTCCCCGCAATACATTGTAGCCGGACCGAATGAGCGCGTCGATGCCAAACTGACAGTTCTGGACTTTATTGCCCATGTTCGATCCGATGCTGATAAACGCCGTATGGTATCTCGGATCCGTTTCCCGTAGAGCAGCTGATGATATCGCCATACCGTAAATCGTCCCTGTATCAGTAGTTCCAGGATTCTTCCCAGAGTTCACCCTTATAGATAACCCGCGCATCTCCTTCCAGATACACATCCGAAACCCCCTGAGGCGTTTTCCGGAAATGAATCGTCAGGGTAACGCCGCTGCGGGTAACGACGTTCACCGGAGAATTCATCAGTTCTTTGGACGCCATGACGATCGCGGCGGCAACCGATCCGGTTCCGCACGCCAGGGTTTCATCCTCCACCCCGCGTTCATAGGTCCGAATGGCAATCGCATTGTCGCCTTGAAGGCAGACAAAATTCACATTGGTTCCCGCCGGGGCAAAGTCCCGATGATACCGGATTTCACTGCCCACTTCCGTCACCGGGGCACGGTCCGCATCTTCGATCAGGACCACCGCATGCGGCACCCCCGTATTTACGCTGCTGAGCGTCATAGGGCCGTTTTTCAACGCAACGGGGTAATCGATTTTAAGATCCAGAGGATCGGTCATCCGAATCTTGACCCGATCGTTCGTCACCTGAGCGGAAATAACGCCGGCATCGGTTTCAAACGCCATGCCCCTGCCGGCGATCCCGTTCAGCCATGCGAACCGGGCCGCGCATCTGGCCCCGTTGCCGCACATTTCGGCCACGCTGCCGTCGGAATTATAAAACCGCCATTTAAAATCCACGTTCACGGAGGGTTCGATCAGAATAAATCCATCCGCTCCCACCGACATCTTTCGTCGGCACACATTTGAAATCATCCGGGTCAACCCGGTTTCACTCACTCGACCGGCGCGGTTGTCAATAATGATAAAATCATTGCCGCTGCCGCTCATCTTGAAAAATGATATTTTTTCCATCGTAAACACCCTGAAGAAAAAGTTGGAAACTAAAGAAACGACGGTACCGATTCACCGGCTACCAGGTCCTCATAGGTCTGCCGGGCCTTTACGATGTGGTACGCATTTTCTTTGACCATTACTTCCGCGACCTTCAACCGGGAACAGTAATTGGAGGCCATGGTAAATCCGTAGGCGCCCGCGCTCATGAGCGCCAGCAGCTCGCCGCTTTTCACGTCGTCCATCCGGCGATCCTGTGCCAGGAAATCTCCGGACTCACAAATCGGACCGACGATGTCCGCCGTGATGGCATCACGATCTGTTTTTTCTACCGGTTGAACCGCATGAAACGCCTCGTAAAATGATGGACGAAGCAGATCGTTCATCCCGGCATCCACGATCACGAAATCCTTGGTCTGCCCGCTTTTACGATAAAGGGCCCGCGTCACCAGAATTCCGGCGTTACCGACGATAACCCGGCCGGGCTCCAGGATCAATTTTACCGGCAGGTTTTTCACGTCATCCAGAAAACCGCGCGCATAATCGCTGGGATGCGGCGGCAATTCATTATCATAGGTGATTCCCAGACCGCCGCCCATATCCAGATAACGAATGGTGATCCCCATGGCATCAAGTTTATTCATCAAGGCTTTAATGTTGTTCAGAGCGTCTTTGAACGGTGTCGCATCGGTAATCTGTGACCCGATATGGCAATCGATGCCGACCACCTCGACATGCTCCATGGCCGCCGCCATTTTGTACCCTTCGATGGCAGTGTCCACATCGATGCCGAACTTGTTCTTTTTCAATCCCGTGGAAATATACGGATGCGTCTTGGGGTCCACATTCGGATTGACCCGAATGGCAATCGGGGCTTTACGGTTGAGAAGACCGGCACGCTGATTGATCAGCTCCAGTTCTTCCAGCGATTCTACATTGAACATCAGGATGCCGGTATTCAGGGCATAGTCGATTTCGTCCGCCCGTTTACCCACTCCCGAATACACGATGCGGTCCGGTGCAAATCCGGCATTGAGTCCTCGAAAAAGCTCTCCGCCCGATACGATGTCAAGACCGCTGCCCAAGCTTTGAAACAGCTTGAGGACCGCCAGATTGGTATTGGCCTTTGCGGAATAACACACCAGACGGTCCATCCCTTCAAACGCCTGATCAAAGGCTTCAAAGTGTCGCTTCAGCGTGGCATGACTGTAGAGATAAAACGGGGTCCCGACCTTTTCCGCCAGGTCCCGGATGGAAACATCCTCGCAATACAGTTGATTGTCACGATACGAAAAATGATGCATGGTTCACCTATTATATAGTTATTTCTCAAACGATCAAATGCTCGAAACACAATGCTCAATATTCAAATTCCACGGTATTCGATTCCGGCTGAAGGACCGGATCGCCCGTTTTCGGCACCACTTTGTATGCATAGCGGCCATACCCTTCCAGTGATTCCGAATAGCTCACTTCCAATCCACGATCCGTGGCCGGGCATTTGGCATCCACCGGCACCTCCGTTACCGTCTGGAAAAGCCTGGGACAATTCGGGCAGGTGTTATCGGTTGGAGATATTCTGGACCGGTATATGACAAACCCGGCATACACCGGCCTTTTTTTATCACAGGAAACCGGTGCCGTCCACCTCAATTCCAAGAGCCCGTTATCGATGCGGTAGCTTAAATCATTCACCGGCGGAGGGGAGGCATGACGGGGCGCCACCGGCAGCCCCTTCCGCCCGCAACCGGCCACTGCCGTCAGGCATACTATCAGAATCAGAATTTTTTTCATCGGTCCGTTCCTTCGCTGGGCGGATACAGGGATCCGCCCCTACACCTGTAAGCCGGGTATCACTTGCCGTACAATCTTATCTCTTCCTAACGCCAACTGCCTACTGCCTACTTTCTTCACGTGACAGCTCATTTTCCGCGTTGGCGACGGCAGCCCGCACATTCCCGGTAGCCGTGCCGCCAAAAGCCGTTCTCCGGTCGATCATTTTCTGAATGGTCAGCACATCAAAGATGTCCTGTTCAAACAGCGTCGAAATCGCCCGGAATTCCTTCAGCGTCAGCTCGTGAAGCTCCCTGCCGTCAGCAAGTGCATGCGCGACCGCCTTGCCGGCACAGCTGTGCGCCTCTCGAAACGGCATGCCCCGAACGGCCAGGTAATCGGCCACCTCGGTTGCATTGATGAATCCCGTTTCCGTTGCTTTTCGCATGACGGCACTGTTGACCCGGATATGAGGCAACATCTTTTCATACACTTCGATGCACGCTTTCAGGGTGTCGACCGTATCAAACAGCGGTTTTTTATCCTCCTGCATATCCCGGTTATATGCCAGGGGCAATGACTTCATGACGGTCATCATCGCCATGAGGTTACCGAATACCAGGCCGGTCTTGCCGCGAACCAGCTCAGGCACGTCCGGATTCTTTTTCTGCGGCATGATACTGCTGCCGGTGGCAAAGGCATCCGGAAGCTCGATGAAGCTGAATTCGGAAGACGACCAGAGGATAAATTCCTCCGACATTCGACTGAAATGAATCATGCACAGGCCGGCGGCAGCCATGAACTCAATCACGAAATCCCTGTCCGCCACCCCGTCCATGCTGTTTGACGAAATTTTCGGAAATCCAAGCAGCTCAGCCGTATAATGCCGGTCAATGGGATAGGTAGTGCCGGCCAGTGCGGCACTGCCCAGCGGCATCACGTTGATCCGATCCAGAGCGTCGCGGAACCGTTCGGTATCCCTGGCGAACATCTCATAATAAGCCATCAGATGATGGGAAAACAACACGGGCTGGGCCCGCTGCAGATGCGTATAGCCCGGCATCACCACATCCATATGCGCTTTGGCCAGTTCCACGATGATCGACCGCAGCGTTTTGAGCATATCAATAACGGTCCGGGTTTCCTCCCGTAAATACATCCGGACATCCAGCGCCACCTGATCGTTTCGGCTCCTGGCCGTATGCAGTTTTTGAGCGACTTTTCCCACGACCTGAAACAGCCGGGTTTCGATGTGCATATGAATGTCTTCCAGACTGTCGTCTGTCCGGAATTCGCCTCTTTCGATCTCACGTTTGATCACCGCCAGCCCCTCGACCAGCGAAGCGCTCTCTTTATCGGAGATAATTCCCTGCTTTGCCAGCATACGGCAATGGGCCGTGCTGCCTTCGATGTCATAGGCATACAGTCGTTTGTCAATATCGATCGATGAGGTAAAGGCTTCGACAATTTCAGCGGTTTTTTCGGAAAATCTACCGCCCCACGCTTTTTCGGACATGACCAACCTCTGGATTCTTATCGGTTATCAGCCTCCGGCTGTCAGCTGTTTTTTTTATCTCTTTCAAAAGGGCGACCCGACGGTCGCCCCTGCGGATTACGTCCCGAATCCGACCTCAGTCCCCTTACGCCCCGATCAGCTTTTCTATTCTCAACCTCAGGGCATTGAGTCGGATAAACCCTTCCGAATCCTTATGGCTGAATACGTCATCGTCCTCAAAGGTGGCATATTCCTCGCTATAGAGAGAGTGGTTCGATTTTCTGCCCAGGATGATGCAGTTGCCTTTATACAGCTTCATCCGGACCACACCGGACACCCGTTTCTGAGTGGCATCAATCAGAATCTGCAACAATTCACGTTCCGGGGAAAACCAGAACCCGTTATAGAGCATCCGGGAATATTCAGGAATCAGGGAATCCCGGATGTGAAGCACTTCCCGATCCAGCGTAAGGGATTCCATCGCCATATGCGCGGCCCTCAATACAGTGCCGCCCGGCGTTTCATAGACGCCGCGGGATTTCATTCCGACAAACCGGTTTTCCACGATATCGATCCGGCCGACGCCATGGCGTCTGGCCAACCGGTTCAGGTCATCAAAGACGCCGACGGGTGTCTTGTGATGCCCGTTCACGGCCGTCGGATTTCCCTGCTCAAACGTCACCTCGATCTCCTCCGGCTGATCCGGCGCATTTTCCGGGGATACGGTCATTTCATACATCTCCTCCGGAGGTTCTGACCAGGGATCTTCGAGTATCCCTCCCTCGTAACTGAAATGCAGCATATTCCGGTCGCTGCTGTAGGGTTTTTTAGGGGTTGTCGACACTTCGATTCCGTGTTTTCGGGCAAAATTCATCAAATCCGTCCGGGATTTAAAATCCCACTCACGCCAGGGTGCAATCACCTTGATGTGCGGATTCAGTGCCAGATACCCCAACTCGAATCGGACCTGGTCGTTGCCTTTTCCGGTTGCACCATGGCTGACCGCGTCCGCCTGCTCTATCTCGGCGATCTCCACCTGACGTTTGGAAATCAGGGGCCGCGACAGAGATGTGCCCAGAAGATACTGCCCTTCATAAATCGCATTGGCACGAAATGCCGGAAACACATAATCCTTGATAAACGTTTCCTTCAAATCGTCGATATAAATTTTTGAAGCCCCCGTTTTTACGGCTTTCTCCTCCAGACCGGTCAATTCTTCCTCCTGACCGACATCCGCCGCAAACGCGATCACTTCACATTGATATGTTTCAATCAACCATTTTAAAATAACTGATGTGTCGAGCCCTCCCGAGTACGCCAATACCACCTTGTTGATGTTTCCAGACAATGCCCGTCTCCTCAAATTTTACCAAATCAAAACCGGAAGCATCCGGTTGGCAGGGATGCTTCCTGTTGACGCACGAATTCCGTATCGGCACAATTCGCCCCATACGAAACCTCCGCCTCAACATATCCTCCTCCAAAAAGTTCTAATGAACCCGTTACCAGCTTATACTGCATGTCCATGCGGACCGCAGGGAAACAAGGGGGAAAAATCGCTTTTCTCCGTCCTCCAACAAAAAAAAGCACCCCGTATTTCTTTAGTGAGTCACCTCTCTTTAGTAGTTTTACTTTTTACCGCCCGTTCGCTTCGCTCTCTCGAGGCACAGAGATCGCAGAGCCCGAAATCCCCGACGCGGGGCTCTGCGTTCTCTGCGTCTCGAGCGAAGCGGGCGGTAATTTTCAATCGCCTGCAAAAGGGCGAACGCCGGCCCCCTGCAGATCCGTGTTTCCCGGACCGATTCTCAATCACCCAATCACTCAGTTCTCAGTCCTCAACACTCAGTCCTCAGCACTTATAATTCCGCCAGCACCTCATCCAAACAGGCAACCAACGCATCGATATCCGCCTTCGTAATAATCAGCGGCGGTGCGAACCTCAGGATGTTGTTCTGAATACAGTTAATCAAAAACCCTTTTTCCATGCAGGCGCTGACAATGGAAGCCCCTTCCCGATCGAGTTCCATTCCTATCAGCAGCCCCACGCCCCGCACATCGCCTACGCACGGCCGGCGTCTCCTGAGCCATTGAAGTCGTTCTTTGAAATACATCCCCATTTCACGGCAGTGTTCCAGGATATTCTCTTCCTCGATGATCTTGAACACTTCCAGAGACGTTGCGGCCACAATCGGGGTACCACCGAACGTGGTGGCATGAGCACCGGGTCCGAATCCGCCGGCCACCCGGTCAGTGGCCAGCATGGCCCCCATGGGAAGGCCGTTGGCCATGCCTTTGGCAAGGCTCATGATATCGGGATGAATCCCAAAATGCTCGTGGGCAAACAGCTTGCCGGTTCGGCCCATCCCGGTCTGAACTTCATCAAAAATCAACAGCGTATCTGTTTCGTCACACAGTTTTCGGACCGCTTTGAGGTAATTCGGGTCCGGACAGCGCACCCCGCCCTCTCCCTGGATCGGTTCCATCATGACCGCACCTACCGTTGCATCCAATTTGGATTTCAACGCATCCAGGTCATTAAACGGCACAAAATCAAACCCTTCCAGAATCGGAGCAAAACCGATCTTAATTTTATCCTGGCCGGTAGCCGACAACGTGGCCATGGTTCGACCGTGAAACGAATGCTCCATGGAAATAATCCGGAAACGGTTCTTGACGCCTTTTTCATAATAGTATCGTCGGGCCAGTTTAATGGCCGCCTCATTGGCTTCGGCACCGCTGTTGCAGAAAAACACCTGGTCTGCAAAGCTGTGATTCGTCAGCCATTCTGCCAGCTCGATCTGCGGAGCCGTATAATACAGGTTCGAGACGTGAAGCAATGTTCTCGCCTGTTTTGAGACGACATCAGCGATCCTGGGATGCGAATGTCCCAGGTTGCAAACGGCGATGCCGGCAATAAAATCCGTATAAGCCTTTCCTTTCGAATCCCAGAGGGTGCATCCCTGTCCCCGGGTCATCACAACAGGAGGCCTTGTGTAAGTAGACGCAATGACTTGATTCGCTTTTTCGATCATATTGTTTTTCATAATGTCACATCCGTTCCGATACCTTTATCAGTGAATAATTCCAGCAATAATGCATGATTTCGGGTTCCATTGATGATATGTACTTTTTCCACCCCGTTTTTGAGGGCATCCAGCGAGCATTCTATCTTTGGAATCATCCCGCCCGAAATAATTTTTTCATTCAGCATTTTTTGAGTGGTGACCGAATCGATCGAAGGCACCAGCGTACCGGTGGAATCCAACACGCCGTCCACATCGGTCAAATAAATCAGCCGACCGGCGGAGAGAGCCTTGGCCACCTGAGCGGCAACCACATCCGCGTTGATGTTGTAGGTCTCTCCTTCATTGCCTACGCCTACCGGAGCGATCACCGGAATAAAATCATGCCCGGCCAGTGTATGGATGATGTCCGCATTGATGTGGGTGACCTGCCCGACCAGCCCCGGATCGATAATCTCGGGGGGTGTTTTTTCGTTTTCCTGATATACGATTTTAAGTTTTTCGGCACGGATCAGCTGTGCATCCTTGCCGCTCAACCCGATTGCCTTTCCACCAAACTGATTGATCTGGGCCACAATGGATTTATTGACCTTTCCGCCCAGTACCATTTCAACCACGTCCATGGTCTGTTCATCGGTCACGCGCATGCCCCGCACAAAACTGGGGTGAATCCCCAGTCTGTCCAGCATCAGATTAATCTGAGGGCCGCCCCCGTGAACCACGACGGGATTGAGTCCGATATATTTCATCAGGGTGATATCACGGGCAAAATCCTCTTTCAACTGCGGTTCCACCATGGCATGACCGCCGTATTTGATGACAAAGGTCATTCCCGAAAATTTACGAATATTGGGTAACGCTTCGATAAGAATATCAGCGATCGACTTCTGGTTCATTAGATCACCCCATATGTGGTTATTGATGATTGGATATTAATTATTCGGTTGTCAGTATTCCCGGTGCTGTTTTTGCCGCTTCCAAAAGGGAGAGCGCCGCTCGCCCCTGCACCCTGCGGAGAACCCGGGTCTTCTCGCCAGCCACCAGCCACCAGCCACCAGCCACCAGCTACAATATATACCGGCTCAGGTCTTCGTTTTCCTTGATATCCTTGAGTTTTTCTTCCACATACGCCTTATCGATCAGGCACAGTTGACCTTTCATGTCCGGTGCGTCGAACAGGACCTCTTCCAGCAGCCGCTCCATGATGGTATGCAGGCGTCTGGCGCCGATGTTTTCGGTCAGGTTGTTCACTTCTTCCGCGGTTTTAGAGATATAAGCCACGGCATCGTCATCAAATACCACTTCAACCGCTTCGGTCTTCAACAGCTCCGTGTATTGAACGATCAGCGCATTTTTGGGCTCGGTCAGAATTCGGATAAATTCTTTCTGGCCCAGCGAATCCAGCTCCACGCGGATGGGAAACCGTCCCTGGAGTTCCGGAATCAAATCCGACGGTTTGCTGGTATGAAAGGCCCCGGAAGCGATAAAGAGAATGTGGTCCGTTTTGATCGGACCGTATTTTGTAGCCACCGTGGAGCCTTCAACAATCGGCAGAAGATCCCGTTGAACGCCTTCCCGGGACACATCCGGTCCCTGCCCCCGCTGGGTTCCCGCAATCTTGTCAATTTCATCCAGAAAAATAATTCCGGCCTGTTCCACTTTTTCAACAGCCATGGATACCACTTTATCCATATCCACAAGCCCCTGGGCCTCTTCCTGGGCCAGAATCTCCATGCCTTCGGCCACTTTGACTTTCCGCTTTTTACTGCTTTTCGGGAGGAGTCCGCCGAACATGTCTTTAAAATTCATGCCCAGTTCTTCCATCCCGACGTTGGAAAATATCTCTACAACCGGCATGGCTCCCCGTTCCTGCACATCCAGATCCACGAACCGGTCGTCCAGTTTGCCGGCCCGAAGCATATTCCGGAGTTTTTCCCGCGTTCCGGACGTGTCCTCCACCGGCAGGCTCAATTCATCCGGCACTCCCTCGGACTCCGGACTCCGCCGTGGAGCCGGTTTCGGAAGCAGCAGATCCAGCATGCGTTCCTCGGCAATCTGCCACGCCTTTTCCTGAACGGCTTCCTGCTCCCTGGATTTAAGCATGTTGACAGTCATTTCCATCATGTCGCGAATCATGGATTCGACATCCCGCCCCACATATCCCACCTCGGTAAATTTGGACGCCTCCACCTTGACAAACGGGGAGTCCGTCAATTTTGAAAGTCGTCTGGCGATTTCGGTTTTTCCCACACCGGTCGGTCCGATCAGAATGATGTTTTTGGGCGCGATTTCATCCCTGAGATCCTCGGGCACCTGCTGTCTTCGCCACCGGTTTCTCAAGGCGATGGCGACCGATCGTTTGGCCTGATGCTGGCCGATGATGTATTTATCCAGTTCATTTACTATTTCAGAAGGTTTTAAGCTTTTCATATAATTTGCTTCACTATCTACATTCCCGCCACTTCAGGGAAGCGTGATTTGTCCCGGTCAATGAGCGGACGCAAAGGGCCACCCCATACCCTGGCACACTGTCTGCCAGCCACCAGCCGTCAGCCATCAGCCACCAGCTCCTCGACCGTAAAGGATGAATTGGTAAACACGCACAGGGACGCGGCCACTTTCATCGACTCCTCTGCGACGGTTCGGGCATCCAGTTCCGTATGGGCTGTCAGGGCCGTTGCTGCCGCCTGGGCCGCTATGCCGCCGGAGCCGATGGCCACCACACCTTCGTCCGGTTCGATCACATCGCCGTTTCCGGAAATCAGAAAGGTACGGGTGTCGTCCGCCGCAATCATCAAGGCCTCCAGTTTGCGCAGGAACTTGTCCGTTCGCCAGTCCCGCGCCAGTTCCACGGCCGCCCGGGTCAGATTGCCGTTATACTGTTCCAGTTTATGTTCCAGCCGATCCGACAGATTCAACGCATCGGCGGTTGCTCCGGCAAATCCGACGATGATCCGGTCATTATAGATCCGTCGGACTTTTCGGGCATGATGTTTCACGATATTGTTATTCATGGTTACCTGGCCGTCACCGGCCACCACGACGTTTCCGTTTCGCCGCACCGCCAGTATGGTCGTTCCATGAAATGTGGACATGCTGTCTCCTGTTGCTTGTTGTTTATTATTCGTTATCGGTTATCCGGGCCGGCTCTAACCGGGGGGACATGCCGACGGGCGGACACGGGGGTCCGCCCCTACGCCCCGCGGTCAACCGAATTTGTCCACCAGCCCCCACCACCAGCTAACAGCTAACAGCCACCAGCTAAATAGCCACCAGCTTCAATTTACCCTATACCCCACACATCCCTCTCTACTGCCTACTCCCTGCACCCTACTCATTGGTCAGCTTCTCGGATGGGCCGAATCATAAATCTGCATCAGCTTATCCACGCTGACATGCGTGTATTTCTGGGTGGTTGAAAGACTTTTATGCCCCAGAAGTTCCTGTAATCCTCTCAAGTCCGCGCCAGCGTCCAGCATGTGAGTAGCAAAGCTGTGCCGAAGCGCATGGGGAGACACAGGGGTCGTCAGACCGCATTCCCGGGCCGTTTTGTCCAGAATTCGTGCAATGGATCGGGTCGTCAATCGCCCCCCCCTCTGATTCAGGAACAAAGGCGCGTCCGGATTCATATCGATACCTGTTTCAACGCTCAATCGTTGCCGGTATTCACGAATCGATTGCAGGGCTTTTTCACCGATCGGAACGATTCGCTGTTTATTGCCCTTACCCAGTACCCGGATCACATGTTGCTGAAAATCCACACTGCCGACATTCATTCCCGCCAGCTCGGACACCCGAATCCCGCAGGAATACATGGTTTCAAACAAAGCGGAATTTCGCAACCCCGGCAAACCGTTTTTTTTGATGGAATCCAGCAGCCTGAACATATCATCAACCGCCAGACATACCGGAATGTACCGACCCAACCGCGGTGTCCGGATCTGATCCGCGGGATTATCCGGCACAATGCCGGTCTTGACCAGGTATCTAAAAAAAGAACGCAAAGCCGAAAGCTTGCGCGCAATGGTCTGTTTTGTGTTTTTTTTGTAAAGCAGTCCCAGATACCCCCGGATGACCAGGGCATCCACCTGCTCAACACGATGCGGCTCCGTGCACTGCCGCATACCGGATTTTTCCGTATATGCCGGATCTTTGCCTGATATACAGGCGACAAACTCCTCAAGATCCCGCCGATACGCCCGGCACGTGTTACCCGAATAACCTTTCTCGGAACTCAGGGACTCGACAAAGGGTTGAATCAACTGCTTCAATGGGGGTGCCTGCATCAGAATTCAATCAGGGATTCAAGCTCACACCAGTCGCTCACCTCTACAAACGGGTGGGGCTTCCGGTTCCAGGGTTGTTTGAACACGATCGGTGTCAGACCGGCTTCCTGTAGAAAAAAACAGGTTTCCAGCCGGTCTTCCACAAAATACGATATATGTTTCCGGATCAACACCTGCGATTTAGCCTCAAACGCCCCCGTCGTCACCAGATCGATCCCGGCGTGATCCAGAGGCAATTCATCAAGCATCCATTCAAGGACAGGCCCCGGATAGGGACGTGCCGTTACAAACAGGACAGGACTCCTGTGCCGGCTCAACCGTCCCAGGACTTCCGCCGCTCCCGAAATGGGGCGCAATTCGGCAGAATAGTTTCCATCCATGATTTTCGTTACAATGGTATCAAGAATTTCCGCATCCACATCAAAGCACTCTTTCAGGTTATAGGAGGTGATATCGTCATATCGAAGTCCGTTGATGTGGAAATCATCCCGCGCAATATCCAGAAACAGCTTCATGGTGTCGGCAATGACGCCGTCGAAATCAAACGCTACGGATGTCGGATCTATCATGGGCTTCCTTTTAAGCCGGAAACGGTCTTGGGTCTTGAGCCGATTTACGCGGCTCTTCGGGTTTTTTTCTTGAGCTTCAGAATGCGTTTGCGATAGATAGCCGCCATGCGGGTATCATTCGCATTTACAAACTCTTCGCGTCTGGTCTTGAGTTCTTTTATCTTTTTCTTGATTTCCCGAACGGACGCGCTGGTCTGCTTTCCGGTGTCTTCCGGAATGCCGCGTGCTTTCTTGATTTCACTGATCAGCTCTTCCTTGTTCAAACCGTGCACACCGCTAATCTCGGGAATTTCCATTGCCAGCTCCCGAAGTTCTTTAGCCGTCATCTTTTCCAAAGGTTTTTCTTTAGCAGCTTTTTCCTTTGCAGCCATATCAGGCCCAGCTCCTTTCTCTCCAATCTCCAAGTTAAAAAGTCAAGCGGAGGCTGTAAAAAGCCTCCGCGATCCGTCATCTGTCAAATGCCTGTAAAAACCCCACATAAAATTATTTTACATATACAGTTTTCCCCTGCCATGTCAATAGTCAATCCTTATCCCTGTTATCCAGCCGTTCGAGATATCCCATCAGCGGTTTGAACAGGTCCATGGGAAACGGAAATACCGTTGTCGTATTTTTCTCGGCCGACATTTCCCGCATGGTCTGCAGGTACCGCAGCTGAAGGGCCATGGGATGATCGCTGATGATTTTTGCGGCATCCGCCAGTCTGGTGGCCGCCTGATATTCCCCTTCCGCATTGATGACCTTGGCACGCCGCTCTCTCTCGGCCTCTGCCTGTTTGGCCATTGCCCGCTGCATTTCCTGGGGCAGATCGATGTGCTTCAACTCCACCGTTGCCACCTTGATTCCCCAGGGGTCGGTGTGTGTATCCAGTATCTCCTGAAGTTTGGCATTGATTTTTTCTCTGGATGACAGCAGTTCATCCAGTTCGGCCTCTCCACAGACGCTTCGCAACGTGGTCTGAGCCAGCTGAGACATGGCATAATTAAAGGCTTCGACTTCAATAATGGCTTTAATGGGATCAATCACCCTGAAATAGATCACGGCGTTGACTTTAACCGATACGTTATCCCGGGTGATCACATCCTGAGGGTCCACATCCATGGCAATCAGCCGAAGCCCGACTTTCACCATTTTATCGATGATGGGAATCAGGATGATGAGTCCCGGCCCCTTGGCCTTGATCACCCGCCCCAGGCGGAAGATGACCCCGCGCTCATATTCATTGAGAATCCGAAGCGCCGACGACAGAAACAGCACGATCAGGACGACAATGGCAATAAGTGTATACATAGTTGCACCTCGTTTGGGTTATTTGTTATGGGTCACCTCGGTCCACCAGCCACCTGCCAACAGCTATCAGCTTTTTAACTCAGTCCTCGCGACTCGGACACCCGTTCCACCACCAGTTTCAGGTTGACGACGTTTACCACGCGGACCTGCGTGCCTTCAGGAACCGGTTGGTCCGATACGGCCTGCCAGAGTTCCCCATGAATAAACACTTTGCCTTCCGGTTCCAGAGCGCTTCGAACAACCCCGACATTTCCGATCAGGCCTTCGGCCCCGGTCCTGGTTTTTGACATCTGCGATTTAAACACCAATGCCGATACGGCGACAAAAAATCCGGATACGAACACCACCGTGGGCAGCAGCACCTTCAGAGACAGCTGCACATATGTTCCCTCACCTTCAAAAAGCATCAACGATCCCAGCAGCATCGATACGATCCCCGCGATACTGAGCATTCCATAGCTGACGATTTTCATTTCCAGAATAAAAAAGATTATCGCCAGTGCAATAAGGAGAAACCCGGCATAATTGACCGGAAGCGTATGAAACGCAAAAAACGCCAGCACGATACAGATGCCCCCCACTACCCCGGGAAACACAGCCCCGGGATGAGCCAGTTCAAAATAAAGACCGGCAATCCCGATCATCATCAGGATATACGCAATGTTTGGGTCACTGATGGTCCTGAGAATCCGGGTCCGCAAATCTTCTTCCAGTCGAATTCGGGGGGCCGATTTCACCTCCAGTGCGCCTTTCCCGGATATCTGGAGACCGTGAATACGGGAAATCAGCTCATCAAGATTCGGGGCGATCAGATCAATAACGTTCTCCCTGAGAGCTTCTTTTTCCGTAATCGAAACGCTTTCCCGGACCGCCCGCTCCACCCAGTCAACATTTTTACCCCGCTTTCGGGCAATCGTACGGGCATACGCGGCCATGTCGTTGACCACTTTTTCCGACATGGTTTTGCTGATTTCTTTTCCGCCGATACCCACCGGATGGGCCGCACCGATATGAGTGCCGGGCGCCATGACGGCAATATCCGCGGCAACGGTGATAATCACCCCGGCCGAGGCGGCCCTGGCCCCGCCCGGTGCCACGTATACCACCACCGGTACCCGGGACGCCAGCATGTCCATGACAATTTCACGCATGGATTCGACCAGCCCCCCGGGGGTATTCAGTTCGATGATCAGACAGACGGCGTTGTCTTCCGAGGCCCGCTCGATTCCCTTTTTTATATAATCTGCCGATCCTGGATTGATGCTGCCGGATATACTGATGATATAAACGGGGTTTTCAGCTGAATTGCCTGAGATTGAAGGAAGAAAGAAAAAGAAAAGAAAAACGAATGTCAGGGCCGAAATGATGTTTTTTTTCATCAAACGCCTCTGCTGTGGTCTGGTTAACAATGCCTTTCGGGCGGACACGGGGGTGCCCCCTGCGCCATCAAGCCGGTAGAGCCATCAGCTACCAGCTATGGTTCCATCGCTTTCATCAGCAGTTTCATATCTTCCCATACATCCCGTTTTTTTTCGGAATGTCGCAGGAGGTAAGCCGGGTGATACGTCGGCATCACTTTGATGCCCTGATAATCGTGAAACCGCCCCCTGAGTTCGGGAATGGGTGCCGTGGTGCTGAGCAGGGCGCGGGCCGCGCCGGTTCCCAGGGCACATATGAACTCGGGCCGGATCGCGGTGAGCTGGCGTTTTAAAAAGGAAATGCAGGTCCGAATTTCTTCCGGCTCGGGATGTCGGTTTTGCGGCGGTCGACATTTGATGATGTTGCACAGATACACCTGGTCCCGAGTCATGTTTATGGCCCGGATAATCTTTGTAAGCAATTGCCCGTCCGCACCTTCAAACGGCTCACCAGAGGCATCTTCTTCCGCTCCCGGTGCTTCGCCGACAAATACCAGCCGGGCGTTCGGGGCGCCGGCACCAAACACGATATGGTGCCGCTCTTCACAGAGTTTGCATCGCCGGCAGTCGCCCAGGTCATGCCGGATGCCTTCCAGGGTCTCGGGAACGTTTACCCGGGATTTTCCCCATGTATCAATGGTATCCAGTGAGGCCTTATCGCAGTCGAATCCCTTGAATCCGGCATCGGATGCAAACCGAAGGTAATCGGCAACTTCATCGAAAACGGAAATGATATCGTTTATGTCAGCCATAATAAACACTCTCGTGTCGCCGCCCCGCGGGGGCTCAGGTAGTCCTGAGGGCGGACACAGGGATCTGCCCCTACGCTGTGCCATTTACTAAAGGGCAGACACGGGGGTCTGCCTCTACGCATCGCGATTACCCGGGTCTATACTCAGTCCTCAGCACTCAGTCCTTAATACTCAGCGCTCAGTCCTGTTTCGTTAACATGATCGAGAATCGCGTCAGCCACCTCATTTTTCCCCATGGATGGAAGCGATCTGGAGGTGCCGTCCCTGAAAAACAGGGTCACCCGGTTGGTATCGGCCGTAAAACCGGCGTCCGGTCGACCAATAAGGTTTCCGACGATCATGTCCAGATTTTTTTCGACCAGTTTTCTACTCGCATATGTCTCGAGTTCACGGGTTTCCGCGGCAAACCCGACCAGGATCTGACGGTTTTTGCGCCGGCCCAGTTCTTTGAGGATGTCCTGATTCCGGGTCAGTTGCAGACTCAACGCGTCTTTTTCTTTTTTTATTTTGTGGGCTGCAGGATCCGCAGGCCGGTAATCCGACACGGCAGCGGTCTTGACAACGATATCGGCCTTTGCAAAATGTGCAAACACCGCATTTGCCATCTCTTCGGCAGTCGTCACCCGGATGACGGTCACATTTTCAGGAGGGTCCAGCGCAACGGGGCCGGTTACCAGAGTTACGGCAGCCCCCCGGTATTCGGCCGCCCTCGCGGTCTCGAATCCCATTTTCCCGGAAGACGGGTTGCTGATAAACCGGACCGGATCAATGGCTTCCCGGGTGGGTCCGGCGGTCACCAGCACATGTTTTCCGTCCAGATCGTTCGGGCTCAGGCACTTCTTCACCCGGTCCAGGATGACGTCAGGCTCGGGCAACCGCCCGGGGCCGGTCGTACCGCACGCCAGTTGGCCGGAAGCCGGTTTAATTATATGATAACCGTCCGTTCTGAGGATTTCAAGGTTTCTCTGGACCTGCCGGCTTTGATACATGTGAGTATTCATGGCCGGACAGACGATCGCCGGGCATGTGGCCGCCAGCATGAAGGTGCTCAGGGCGTCATCGGCAATTCCGCCGGCCAGTTTTCCGATGATGTTGGCCGTAGCCGGAGCCACGATCACCGCATCGGCGTCTTCGGCCCAGTCAATATGCCGGATGACCGGGCCTTCTCCCCTGTCAAAAAGTCCCGTGCAAACCGGTTCTCCGGTCAGCGCCTCAAACGTCAGGGGGCCGACAAATTCGCAGGCATTCCGGGTCATCATCACCCGGACCCGGGCACCGTTCTTTTGCAGCAACCGCAACAGTTCAACACATTTATAAACGGCGATTCCGCCGCATATCCCCAGAACGAAATTCTTGTTTTTGATCATATCCATTATTGCTTATTGTTATTGGTTATTTAAAAAGGCGGCAGCTACCCGTTATTTCAGCAACCCGTTCGACGCCCCTTCAGCGGTCGGGGCCACCCAGATTTCTGCATAGGTATTGAAATCCTTATCCGAAATATTGATGACACACCAGCGATTTTCCTTCTGATACAACATAATGGTCCGGGGAGACACAAACGCGCTGACCAGAGACCAGTTATCCTTTTCCATGTTGTTTTCAAAAAACCGGATCAGGGAATTGGCATCCACCCGGCCTTTGGCAGAGAGCACTCCGGAAGTAAACCCCGGGGTTTTATACACAAATGAATTTTTTTTATCCATTTTCATCTCCCCGGGAATGAGGATGTCTGAAAAATCTTGATAATGGGGGGCTTTTTCGTTTTTTGACCGGGTCGAGGTACTCGCCGCGGAAGAACCGGACTTTTTCCCCTTGAACATCGCGCACCCGCTGAAAAGAAGAAAAAAAGTCATCAAAACTGTAAATCCTGCCCAAACTACCCGACGTCGGATATTTTTTTTCATTGAAGAATCCTCCACACATTCACAAATTATAAAGGGGTTTCTTAAACTGCTACGAATTCAATCCTGCCGATCATTAAAAACATTATAGGGGAAAAAGTCAATTGGATTTCATGGATCTCACAGGGGTGGGGTCCGAAAGCTGCTGGCTGATAGCTGGTTGGGGTATAGGGTATAGGGTGTGAAAAGCTGATGGCTGTTGGCTGGGGGGTCACTGGTTAGCGGTTATGGGGCGATCGGCAGTTCGCCGGGGGCGGGAATCATAGATCGGTAGTCAGACAACCGATATCTGCCGACATTACCCCTGTCTCAGGATACGGGCGGCGGTTTCGATCAGCGTGTCCAGCCGATGAAGGATTCGGGTGTTGTCCGGCAGGTCGGGGTGGGTATTCTCCAACTCGGTCTTTAAATTTTTGATCTCGACTCGTTCCCGTGCCAGGTCCTCACGGGCATAACCGGCCCACAGGGAGTACGGATCCCTTTTCATGACCTGTTTGTATTCGGTCAGGCTTTGTTCCATCCATTTGAAAGCGGCGTTAAAGCGTTCCAGGTATTGCCCCGGCCGGTTTTCCCCGCGCAGGGCATCCATGCCGTTGCGCCACGACGTTCTCATTCGTTTCTGATGCAACCGGGCCGTCTTGACATGGGATTCGGCCGTATACCGACTGTAGGGATATTCCTCCGCAAGGATGCGGTACCTGGATTCGGCCTGATCCAGCTGATCAAGGTTCTCATGGCACATGGCCGTATAAAGCAGGCAGTTGATCACGTCGCGATGATCATAGGATCTTCGCTGATTCAGCAGCGGTGCCATGATCCGGATCGCCTTGCGCCAGTGTGCCCGGGCGGTCTCCTCCTGCCCGGCATTGAAATATTTTTCAGCGGTTTTATGTTCATGAACTCCGGCAATAAATGTTCGAACGGGCCTGTTGCGAAGCACGGCCCCGCATATCGCCAATCCGATCGCACAAACAACAAGGATTCCCGTCAGATACGGTCTGAAACGGGTATTAACCCTCTCCAATCCCCTGATCAGCCTTTCGGCAGCGGTTGCTGAACCCCCCGAGGCCTTCAAACGGCCGGACAAAGCGAATCCCGAGCCCCTCACCAACCCGGTTCCCAACAAAACCAGCAGACCGCCGCACGTAACTGCCATCCCGATCCACTCCCACATGGACCGGGCATAGGTCAGCACCACTTCCGGCTGACGGGGTATCACCAGCATCAAATGCGGGCTGACCGGATAGACCCCGTTGGCGCCGCTCACCTTCCAGTTGGGGAAATAGGATACCTTCACCAGATGGGGCATGCCGATTTTTGTCGTCCTGAATCGAATCTGCAGATGATCCAGCCGGGTTTCAATGTCCAGGCCGCTCAGATCCAGGGTATGACGCCGGAATGTATTCAGGTCGTTCAGGCTGTCGGCTTTTCCGGAGAACACGGCCCGATCGGCGGGATCTTTGACAAACCGGTCCGGCACCATCAGGACATCATTGATTTCAGGATGTTTAAACCATTCAAAAAAGGCATCCACCCAGCCCGGCCCGGTGTATAAAACGGGACGAACGGCCGGCACGTCCACGTACCTTCCGTTGTTGGCCTTGTAGCGAAAGAGGCTGATATCTCCGAAAACAGCTTCTTTTTCGAACCAGGGGGATGCGGCCAGGGCGGATTTGACTTTTTCGGTCATCACCACCAGTTGCGACAGATTGTACAGGTCAAAATGGATCGGCAGGGCTTCCGGATTGATTCCTGACAGAATCTGGGGTTTGGGCGTCTTGACGTCGCGGGAAAATTCGGTCTGGATAAACGCCATGCATCGGGATGCAATGGAACTCGCATAATGGATGCCTTCCAGCGTCTGGCGCCCGGAAAACAGCGGCAGGGATTCAAACACCCGGTCCCCGCCATAGGGACCGTACAGGTCGCATTTTTCATACCCAACCCGGGGTGCGTTCAGCGGATCCAGCCCGGATTCCGTATAACCGGCTTTCAGGTACTCGTTGACCGCGGCAAATTCCTCATAACCGGATGTGCCTTCATACCCCCGGTTATTGAACCGGAACCATGAATACGATTTTGAGGCACCGAATACAATCACCACGATCATCAGGTAGCATGCGCCCGCGGCCGTGATCGCCCGGAACCACCGTCCGGCCCTGCAGATAATCGGGGCCGGATATTCCGCTGCGAGAAGCATTACCAGGGAAAACGTCAAAGGCGGAAGAAACCGTATGTCCGGGATCTGGAGAAAATGGGCTGCAAAATAAATCACCAGGCAACCGGCGGCAAGAGCGGGCCACAGGAGCAGCCGTCCCGACTCGACATCCGCGGCATCGACACTTGCCGACGCGCGTCCGATCCCGGGCCGCTTACGAAACGTCACCAACGCCCCGCCGCATACCGCCGTGATCCCCAGCATAATCAAAAACCGGGTCCCGCCGCCAGACAAAATCGTTTTCAGGCCCTCATTTTCGACCGTTTTTAAGATGATCGTGAAAAACCCCAGACCGACCGCCTGGAACATCACCCATACACACGTTACGGAGCATAACCGGCACCATTTATCAAACCGCCGGAAATTGCGATACAGCCCCCGCACCCCGGCCGCAAATGCGATCAAAAACACGGCACCGGAAATGGGAATCACTCCGGTTGACAGTTTCCGCGCCGCCGCCGGGCCGACGGGCGACGCATTGAAATCCGGCACATTGTGACCGGTATACCAGATATCCGTTCCAAGTATCAGGTAGTGCATGCCCAGATATACGCCCGCACAAATTCCGCCCGCGGCCAGACCCATGCACATCCATCGAAACAAATCCGATGTCGCCGGTCGGCGACGATTTGTCAACCGGACCATGCCCGGCAGAATCACGATGATGATTGCCAGAATTCCGGCCATAGCATAGCGCAGGTTTACAAATTCCTGCCAGATCATATATACCGGGGTTGTATAGGGGTGACGATACGCGATCAGGGGCAGAATCCAGAAGGCCATGCATACAAACCCGATCAGCCCGGTTTTCAGCAGGTACCCGACCCTGGCCTTATCGTACCATGCATACAGCATCACGATCAGGGCAGGCAGAAAAACAAACAGGTGAGACAGGCCGATCAGCCCCAGCAATATACCGTTTAAAACGAATCGCGTGTTGCTTTTGTACCCCCGGTAAAAAGTCCCGACAAACAGGGAGAACACGGCAAATGCAAACATGTAGCAGAATTCGCCGGCAAACGTGCTGAGCGTATTGCCGCCGAACATGGTCCAGGACTCGTTAAACATCCATACGACCGATGCAGCCGCCCCCATGACGGGAATCGGGAACCGGTACCGCATGCTGCGCAGTCCGGCCCAGGCGCACCAGGGCATCAGAAAGATACCGCTCATGATCGCCCATTTCAGTGCGACGGTCAGGGGAATGCCGAAAAGCTTTGACGGAATTACGGCCAGGAGAAACGGGGGAAGAAAATAAAAGTTAAAATTCGGATACCCGCAGAAATTTCCCATATCCCAGCCGAACAGCCGTCCCGCCGGAAGCAGCTCATTGGCCAGGTGATCGGCCACTCCCATCCAGCTGGCCGTATCGCCGCCGGTTACCACCGTATCATACAGCAGGTACCGCACGTCAAAATAGACCATCAGAAAGAGGGTAGTCCCCATCAGCAGCACGGCGTCAATGAGTGTTTCCGTTCTGCGTCGCGAGTCGTGAGTCGTGAGTCGTGAGTCGGTTGTCATCGGGTGATGTTATTGGTTATCCGGGTTGCCTTCCGCCTTCGCAGGCATGATGATTTTATTTTCACGCCGGGCGAAAAGAGACCTGTTTTTTATTGACGATCGAATACCGTACCGGCGGCAGACCGGTACAAATCGCTTCAGTTCCTGACGCTATTCATAATTTTTGTGTACTGACCAATAAATTCAAACAGCCATCAGCCATCAGTTATACCCTTTTTCTAGTTCTCCACGCAATTTTCAACAGGTCCAGGGCCATTTTGAACGGGTCTACGGCAAGACGGATTTTTGACCCGTCCTGCTTCATCAACCGGACAGGAATTCTGCACACCGTATAGTTAAATGCCCGGGCCAGAGCGAAAATTTCCACATCAAAGGCATATCCACGGGTCTGAAGCAAAGGAAAAATCGTTTCGGCGGCATCGGCGGTAAATCCTTTGAATCCGCATTGGGAGTCGCCGACGTCCATTCGGACCAGACGATTGGCCAGAGCGGAAAACACGCGCCCGGTAATTTTGCGGACCGCTCCGATTCGATCTCCCATTTCGGACTGCAACATGTCACGCGCCCCGGTCACCATATCACATCCATGGTCATGAAACGCCTCCATGGATGCGATAAAGGCCTCCGGTGAATAGGGAAGATCGGCATCCGTAAAAAACCGGACCCCCCCCCGTGCCCGGCGCATTCCAAACGCCACCGCATACCCTTTTCCCCGGTTTCGGTCGAGACGGAAGCACCTCAAATGCCCGTCAGCTTCAAGGTTCCTTATCAATTCCCACGTCCGGTCCGTACTGCCGTCATCCACGCAGATAACTTCGAACCCTGAAAACCGGGGTTCACACCATCGAACCAGCGTTTCCAGTGTCAGAACTATCCGGTGCTCTTCATTGTACGCCGGAATGATGATGGATACGGCGTCCGTGTATTTTTTGTTTACCATGTCAGATGTATTACTCTGCTCATCGTCCGCGTTTATAATCAACAAGTTCCATGTGCCGCCACCAGCCACCAGCCATCAGCTATCAGCCATCAGCCACCAGCTATCACCTATCAGCCATCAGCCATCAGCTATCAGCCATCAGCCATCAGCCACCAGCTATCAGCCACCAGCTATCAGCCATCAGCTATCAGCCACCAGACATCAGCCATCAGCCATCAGCCATCAGCCACCAGCCACCAGCCACCAGCCACCAGCTATCAGCCATCAGCCATCAGCCACCAGCCACCAGCCACCAGCTATCAGCTATTTCCCCCTCAGTCCTCAGTCCTCTTACCTTTCAGCCCTGCAACCAACAACAGCACAAGCAGCGGCACCACCCCCGCCAGCCAGTACCACCGAGTCTTTTTAAACCAGTTTTCATCCCTTTCAATCCGGATGGTTCCCCGAACGGTTCGGGCGTAATGGATTTCACTGTCATCATATTCAACCGTGCAGAAAACCGGGTAACAGGCGTCGAATTTTTCCCGGCAGCGAATACGGAATTCCAGATTTTTCTCTTCCTTCGGTCTCAGCCAAAGCGTCTGCCGGTTCTGCGGAACCGAAACCGCCCTCGGAGCGAACAGGGTCACCCGGCATTGACGCGGACTGTCCGACATATTTCCAATGTGGACCGGCAGGCGTCCTTCCAGTGCCAGGCTCAGATTTCCGCAAATTACATTGAGTCCGGGATCTGTTTTTCGGCCGAGATGAAACGTTGTGACGTTTACGGCTTCAAAGGCGTGTCGGGCAACGTCATGAAAAAGAATCTTACCAATTACCGGAAAGGCACCGCATGTTCCGGGCGGAACATCGATGTTGACGGAAAAAATCGCGGTTTCTTGAACGGGCAGCAGGGGCCGGGCAGCGGACTCTGTACGGCAACCGGCCATGCAGACAACGGCACGCAGGTTACGGGCGGCGTCGGTGCCGGTATTTCGAGCGGTTATCACAACACTGACCGTTTGATTGCGGACGGACAGGGTCATTCGCGTCTGGAGGGTTATCACACCGGCAGACGCTGATGAGACCGACAGAAAAAGCAAAATGATTAATGCGCACAGCCCGAAACCCAGACCCGATTTTTCCATATTGCTGATTTCCGATCTCCAAATCAAAAGGGCGACCGCCGGTCGCCCCCACACCTTATACCCTGCACAGCCACCAGCCATCAGCCACCAGCTTTTCTGCCTATCACCCCACCAGCTTGGCCAGTCTGGCAAACCACCCCTTTTTTACCACGCGAAGGGGTTCGGGCACATCGACGCTACGGCCCTCGATAATCGCTGCAGGGGTTCTGGACACCATGTCCCGGGCCTCGCTCCCGTTTTTTAAAATCCGGGTGGCGGCATCGACCGCCGATGACAGGACCGGGGGACGGTTTTCGTGTGAATGCGCATCCGATGCAATGACATGGGCCAGGCGAAGTTCCAGCAATTCACGGGCGCACACCATGGCCTCCTCCCCCAATTCCCCGGTAATGCTCATCCCTGTCAACTGCAGAAGACACCCCATCTCCACCAGTTCATATACCCGCTCCAATTCGTTCTGAAGGACCAGGTTCCGTTCCGGATGGGCGATGACGGGGGTGATGCCTTTGAGCCGAAGTTGAAACAATTCGTTGCGGTATCCGGTCGGCAGTGCCTGAAACGGAAATTCCACGAGCATGTACCGTCCCGTGTCATTGAGGGTCCCGATATCGCCTTCTTCCAGTCTCTGGACCATGCCGGCACACATGTGGACTTCGAGTCCGGGGCGAACGGCCGTGCAAAGACCTTCATTGCGAACCGCCTCGTCCACGGTGTCCGCACAGCGTCTTACGTCGTCAAAAGGATTCGAATATACGCTGTTGTGGGTATGGGGAGTGGCGACAATGACGCGGATTCCGTCGGAAGCTGCCCTGCGGGCCATTTCCAGGCTCCCGTCGAGATGTTCCGGCCCGTCGTCAAGTCCCGGCAGAATATGACAATGCAGGTCAATCACCGGTAGGCTCCCGTTCGCTTCTTTTTTCGGTTCATTTTCTTTTTCCGCTGGCCGTCTTCACCGTAATAGTAGTAATAATACTGATAATAGTAATAACTGTCTTTTCCGGTGCCGACCCCGTTGAGTACCGCTCCCAGGATATGGGCGTTGACCGTCCGCAGCTGAGACACGGACGTCTGGATGATCTGGCGGGGCGTTTCCCCGGCACGGACAACGACTACCACGCCGTCTGCCAGCTGCGACAGCACCACCGAATCCGTTACCGCCGTAACAGGAGGCGTATCGATGATAATGCGCTCGTAGTGTTTTCGGAGCCCTGCGATCAACTGTTTCATCTTGTTGGAACCCAGGACCTCGGACGGATTCGGCGGAATCGGGCCACTGGGAAGAATATCCAGATTCTCCACCGGACCGGGAACCACGGCGTCCTTGAACTCGCAGGAGCCGGCCATCAGGCTCGACAGACCCGTATCTCTTGAAATGTCAAACGATTTATGGATCCGGGGCCGCCGCATATCGCAATCGATCAACAGAACCCGGGAACCGGCCTGCGCCATGGTTACGGCCAGGTTCGCCGCACAGATGGTTTTCCCCTCGTGCGGTCCGGAGCTTGTCACCACAATGGCCTGAGGCGATTTATCCACCGACGAAAACAGTATGCCGGTGCGGATACCCCGAAACGATTCACTGGCCGTGGACTTGGGTGAATGAAGGGTGATCAGGTCCCCGGGAGTCTGCCCGTCCGGGTTTTCAGCGTCGAAATTCGGCACCGGTCCCAGATAGGGGATTTTCAGGTATTCCTTGATTTCATCCGGGATCTTAATGGTATTGTCCAGGTATTCCAGAAAAAAGGCCAGGCCCACGCCCAGCATCAGGCCGACCACCAGCGCCAGCAGCAGATTGAGTTTTTTCTTGGGTTTGACCGCATTTTTGGGCACTTCCGCCCGATCGATGATCCGGATATTGCCGGTCTTCATCTCTTCGGTCAGCGAGGTTTCCTTGAACCGTTTGACCAGCAGTTCGTACATATGGCGCGAACTTTCAGCCTGGCGCTGCAGCACACCGTACTGTACCGCCTTCTGGTTCATCAGCAGGCTTTCCTTTTTCTGCTTGGCCAGGGCCTTTTTCAACGATTCCTCCCGGGCCACCGACAGCTTGTATTCATTTCGGAGGGAGTTGACGACCTGCCGGACTTCCTTGGCCTTTCGCTTTTTCAGATCGTCGAGTTCCGAATAGATGGCGATCATCTGCGGATGGTTGCGCCCGTATTTTTTGGACAGTTCCGACATGCGATTGTAGAGCTGGACCTCCATGGTCTTGATCTCTTTGATCAAATCGTTTGCCAGGACCTCGGGGATCGAATCCAGCATGTCCGGCGAATCCTCCAGGCCCATGGCCTGGCGATAGCGGGTTTCCGCCTCTACGCGCCTGGACTCGGCCTCCACCACCTGCGCATTGAGCTGGGCCAGCTTCTGGGCCGTAATTTTTTCCGAATCGCTGGAAAAGTCCGTGATGATCTCATGTTCTTCCTTGTATTTGAGCAGCGCGTTTTCAGCTTCTTCCACCTTCTGCCGTTCTTCGTTCATCCGGTCGTTGAGCCATTTGACGGCATCCTTTGCCGCCCGGAGCTTGGTTTCCAGATTCTGGTCGATGTAGGTCTGGACCACCTCGTTGGCCATACGCGCGGCCAGCACCGGATTCATGGCCTCCACGTTTACATCGACCAGTCGGCTGTTGCGGATCGGCTGCACGTTGATCCGATCGATCACCATGTCGATCAGTTCGGTTTCCGGATCAATGCCCACAGCCTGTGCCAGGGCATTCTTACCGTCACCGGGCCGAAGCAATCCTTCGATCCAGTCCCTGGCGCCCGTGATCCGCTCTTTCACCCAGACTTTGGTTCGGGCCACCGGATTGTCACTGGGTTCAGGAAAAAACTCCGGGCTGTTTTCCAGGTCCAGCCGCCGGATCACTTCCCGGGCCACCGCCCGGCTTTCGATAATCCTGTACTGGGTCTGGTAATAGTCCGTTCCGGTCGCGTCCACCGCCATGACCTCCTGAATCGACATCAGGTTCGGATTTTCCTTTTCGATCACGACCCGGGAAGATGCCTGGTAGATGGGAACCGCTGTAAAGGTATGAATCGCCACCGCCAGCACAACCAGGGCAAAAATACAGAAAACGGTCCAGCGCCGCTTTTTCAGCACGCGAAGGTAGTCTAAAAGGTGGATCTGTTCTTCTTTGAATTCTTCGGTCATGGTTGGTATCTGCTATTCGTTATGGATTGTTCGTTTGTTTGTTTGTTGTCTGATGAACGGCCGCCGCACCCGCACCCTATACCCTAAAACCGAGCCATCAGCCACCAGGCATCAGCCACCAGCCATCAGCCACCAGCCATCAGCCACCAGCCACCAGCTTTTTAGCCCTGTACCCCTAAAAAAAGCTCTCCGGCACCACAATCACATCGCCCGGCTGGATCTTGACATCCTGGCCTTTCTTGCCGGACCGGGTAATCTCGTCTACCCGGACTTCGATAATTTTTTCCTGTCCGTCTTCCACGCGAACGATGCGGGTTTTATTCCGGGCCGCAATCTGGGTAAAGCCTTCGGCCATGCTGATGGCCTCTACAATGGTAATTTCCTTTTCCTGATACAGGTAAGAGCCGGGTTTCTGAACCTGGCCGATAATGTAGAAATGTTCGGCTTTGGGGATATAGAGCAAGTCCTTGTCGGCCAGAAGCATATTCGACATCTGATCCCCGCCCTTGAGCAGTGCGGGAATATCGACACGAATCACGACCTTCCGTTCACGGTTCGTATTGAGATTTTGGGTCCGGATGATCATTCCCTGCTTGCCGCCCTGCTCGAAATCGATGCCGCCGGACCTGGAAACAGCGTCCAGAACGCGTTCACGTGCCTGAAGCGGGTAGGTTCCGGGCTCTTTGACCGATCCGAGCACCATGAACTGCTTGCTGAGATATTCCCGCACCGTGACCGATACATGGGCTTCGAGAATGTACTGACCTTCCATCATCCGCCGGGCAATCAGAGTTTCAATTTCAGACGTGGTCAACCCGTCCACCTTCAGACGGCCGATCAGCGGAAACGAGATAAACCCGTCGGCGCTGATGCGAACCTTTTCCCGGGACAGATCTTCTTCCTCATAGACCATGATGTCCAGCACATCGTAGCCGCCCACCCGGTAATCCTGGCCGGTCGGGCTGCCCGCATCCGGGTTCAGGGTAAGATATTCGCTCACGCTGTAATTCGGGGTTGCCCGGATAACGCTTTTCAACCCGTAATCCTTGGTTTCCTGCTGCTTTCGCGCTTCCTTTATTTCCGCAATCCGGGCCAGCTCCTCTTCACCGATTCCGGAAAGGCTGTCACCCGATACGGTCGTTACTTTCACTACTTCACCGCCCGTGCTCACGCAGGCGGCCATCGTAAATAAAACCAAAATCAAAAAAAACGCTTTACCCCGGGAACATCTCATTTTTACACCTTGAATCCATCTGAAGATCATTTTTTAAAGTGCTGCGGGTCCGTCTGTCATTTTCAGAAAAGTAATGACACGTATCCGAATTTTCCCCTTGCGAAAACCCGACGTCATATATCGTAAAGGGTCGAATTTATATGCTTTGCAAAAAGATTTCAAGGGATTAATTTATTTTATCGCTGAAGGAAAACTCATGCATCGGCCGATACGAAAAAAGGGGGGCAATTGTCGCCCCCCTTTTTTCTATATGACCTTTTGTGGGAATTTCATATTAGAAAAGTGCACTGACTCGGAATGTGACGGAATTATCGTCGTATTCCTGAGATGCATAGGCATCCTCTGTAGCTTGTTTGCTTTCCAGCTTGTATTCCACGCCGGCCTTGAGCCAGTCACGGGCGGCCCATTCGATTCCGATACCGGCATTGTAGATATTGAAGAACTTATCCGGACGACCGGCCACGATATTCTGGTAATCATTGGTGATCCAGTCAAACCCGACCAGAAGCGCCAGCCTGTTCTGCAGACCCTGCGTCAGATGAATGCCCACCAGGGTATCGATGTAGGATGCCGCGTCCGCATCCGGAGAGCCCAGATGACCGCGGTTCAGGGTCAGGGCAATTCCGGTCCGTTCGTACATCTGGTAATTGATGCTGGATTCAGCGATCCATGTGGACTCGTCTTCATAAGGCCGGTTGGCAAACAGCGGGCTGGTTTCGTTATCGAAATCCTTCTCGCCGTAACCGATCTTGAATTCACCGCTCAGTTTTCCGCCGGGCTCAAACCGTGCGCCGATAAAAAAATCATTGAGTGCATAATCCTGAGACGTCGCACTGGTCCAGGTCGCTCCACCGCCGGTAACACCGTCGTTCTGATTGTCGTACTCGGCATCGGTCCGACGTATCTGGCCGAACACGGCGGTTTTCGGGGTCAGCTTGTAAATGAACGAAAGCCCGTACACGTTATCGGTCCGGTCCTGCCATTCGTCCTGAACCAGGTCATAGCGCTCGATATAGTTTTTGTAAAGAACTTCGACGGAGTAACGGTCCGCAAACTCATACCCGAGGGTAACGTTGGCATTGTTGTTCCACCGTTCGGTATTGACACCAATGTTGTACTGGTTTCGGCTTCCGTACGGGTCCTTGGTGTACAGAAAATTATCGGCGCCCTGAATGTAAAAACCGGCCGGGCTCTTGTAGCCAAAGGCCACATACGGCTTATGGGACGTGTAGTTGTTGTCGTCGAAATCCGAATACGCCACCAGATCGGCGCTGTATCCGGCATTGAAATAATTGCCCGGATTACCGGCATAGCTCAGCCGGACCGACGGTGTAAAAAAATGGATGAAATCTTCTTCTTCGTTGGTATTTTCTTTGTAAATATTGTCATCATATTTCAGTTTGTAGTCTATACCGGGCTCCACCTGCAATCGGCCGAAGTGGATGTTTCCCGCAGCAAAGGCCGAGCATACCGAAAATGCTGAAAACAGCACGGCCAGTACGATGGCGGCACTCATATTCCATAACGGTTTTTTAAACATTTTACCTGCTCCTTGATGCAACTCACTTTAGTCAGAAAAACGGGTTAACCATTGACTCTCGGCTTTAAATTATCCACCGTACTCAGTGGTGGTGGTGGTCGTGGTCGTGGTAGTGGTCGTGGTTACTACAAACTCGGTGGTCGTTGTCTGCTCGGGTGCCGCCGTGGTCGTCGGTTCTTCGGTGGTGGTTTCTTCGGCCTCGGTCGTGGTTACCGGCGCAACCGTTGTTGTGGCGACAACCGCCGCAACCTGCTCCTGAATATCGTTGATCACCTGCTCGGCCTGTTCCGGAGGCAGTACCTGCTCAACGACCTTTTCAACCTGTTTTTCGATCTTTTCCTGTGATTCCGGCACCACTGAAACGACCTGAACGGCAATTTCCGCCGCCTGTTCGGGAGCGACCTCAGTGACGGCTGCCGCAATTTTGTCCGCTTTCTGAGGGGCTACCGCAGCGACCGCCTGAGCCACCTGCGCCGCCTGTTCCGGTGCTACGACCGCCGCCACCGCCTGGGCGATCTTGTCGGCGTTCTGAGGAACCACCGCCGCAACGGCCTGCGCGACCTGGGCCGCGGTGTCCGGATTGATCTGGGCAGCCGCTTCCGCAATCAAAGCGGCCTTTCCGGGCTGATACTGCGCCATGTTCTGGACCAGCTGGGCAAAATCACCACCCGCCGCTTCCAACAGCGCATTGATTTCTTCCTGAGTCATTCCCTTCTGTTTCAGGGTATTTACCTGTTCCTGGCTCAACTGGGCCGCTGCAAGCATCGGCGCGCTCAAAACCAGCAGTGCGACTACCGCAATTGCAAATACCCGTTTCCACCCCATGCTCTTTGTGAACTGGCGCATAATTTCCTCCATACTGAATCCCACAAAATTTCTTTTATTCTAAGTATTCTAAAAAGCCCGCACGAGTACACAGGCGCCAAAATTATTTTTCTTCAATTATTATTTGGTTCTTATTGGAATCGAATGGGAACTTTTCCCAAAAACAGCAAAATTGAAGCAAGTCCTTTCATTCAGCACTGTCTTGTCAAGTCAATTCGCACGGTTGTCATTGGAAACCAGGTGTTCGCAGTATCAAGTTCCGTCCGTCAGGAATCAACCACATTGTTTCAGAGCAATGACCATTCCTTTCGAACGGCTTCAAATAATGGCTGTTTGTCAGACAAAAGAAACGGATGAAAAAATGCAGGGGGCATCCGACATGAAAAACGTAATGCGGGTTGTCTGCGGAATATACATCATCACGACTTCTTAAAGATATCAGCCTAGAATAAATCGTAACTTTTTATTGGCCTATATATATTGATGCTGTAGCTTTTTGTCAATACTATTTTAACGACGATCCGTTGATTCATAAGTTTTTTTCAGGCGAATAACTGCGGGCTACCCATTGAAGTACCCGGCTTTGTAATTTTTTGTCGGTTTCGGGCATGCATTTCAAAACGATCCGGTCCGTTGGATAATATTCCCACACGCGTTCAACCGCCCGTTTCCACAAGTGCGGTTTCAACCGCAACGCCCGACGGAAATGATGCTGGAACTTGCGGACCCCTTCTTCCCCGGATGTGACGGCATCTGTCGAATCAACCGGCACATCGGCATTTTCGGGCAGAATCGAAGACCGCCACACCCAGTACCAGGCCACGTCAAACTGCATCACCGCATCCATGGGGGAACATTTCAGTGCGATGTCAAAGCATTTTTCCCCCAGCGGGAGCCATTGGTTCAGGTACCCGTAAGGATCGTAGCTCTTGAGCGTATAGCGTTTGCCCAGATGATACCAGAACAGGCCCCGGGCCGGATTGAGACGAACCGCCTGCTGCAGGGCGGAAACGGCCTGATCGTTGAATGTAATGCGCTCGCCGTCATCCGACGCCTTTCGCGTTTCGAACCACTGCGCCTGTTTGAAATAATGCTCCGCATTAAACGGGTTGGCCGAGACGGCCTGTTCAATATCGCCCGGCAGCGGATTCCACTTCAGATTCATAGTGGAATTCCATTCCGTGGCACAGGAAGCCTCAGCCGCCAGGTGGCGACCGGCCGTCACGGCCCCGACGGCAAGCAGAAGCAGGACCGCCGCTATGCCCGGAATTTTCCAGAACCGCTTGACGAAAACCGTCCGCCGGGAATAAAAAAACGATTCGCTGTATCCCCGGCCCTGCCGATGCAGGGCTGCATAGCCGAGCCCGAGCATCGCCGCCAGGGTCAGCGGATTGGCAGGTACGTGCATGTTGAAGTCAAAAAAGCTGTGAATGCCCATGCTCGTGAGCCCGGTCAACACGCCGGCCCCGATGCCAAGCGCCCTGGCATCGTGACGGTTGAACCAGAGGCGGAGCATTTTCACCCAGTAAATCCAGAAGGCCGCAACCAGGAGCAGCCCGCCGGGCAGACCCAGATCCGTCACGGCCTCGAGCCAGTCATCATGCGAAAACCCGCTGGTGTAAACCCCGTCATAGTCTTCCGGTACATACCGGGGATACAGGTACCTGAAAGTTCCCCACCCGGTTCCGGCCACCGGGTAATCGCCTGCCATGGGAATCATGGAACGGCTGGTCGTCAGTCGTTTGGACAGCCCGGCTTCGGAACTCTCAAATTTTTTCAGTGCCGGATCGATGCCGATCGTCAACGCGTATCCGACCATCACCAGACACAGCACCAGCATTGCGGCGCCGTATTTTCGGTACCGCCGCCGCTTGAAAAACAACACGGCCGTCACCGTCATGGCAACCCCGAAGGACAGAATACCGCCCCGGGATGCCGACATCAGAAGCGCCACCCCCATGATCACCGAGGCAAATCCGAACACCAGCACTCCGGGGCCGGCGGACTCCGGAGCAAACCATTCGACCAGACGCCTCACCGGACGGCGGCTTCCCCGATGTTTCGAAGCCGCCCGGTGCGACCGTTTTTTCAGGGCCATCATCCAGCCCAGAGCCATCGGCAGCACCATTTCCATGTATCCGGCAAAATGATTGGACACAATGTAGGTCCCGCTCGCATAATGCGCCCTGCCGACCCGGCTTTTCCACCACCAGACCCGGGGCGCATCGGAAAAATTCTGGCAGACGGCGTACAGGGCTTCAAACAGACCGACCGAAATCAGCACGAGCACCAAAATATTGAGTCTCTTCTGAGATGTCGCCGTATTGAGTACCAGAAAAAACATTCCGATATAGGCGACCGCCTTCAGAAATTCCCGCCAGGTTGCGTGCAGATAATACGCCAGGGGCATCCATTGATTTCCGGCGGCTGACGTGTCTCCTGCCGCCGCCAGCACATCCAGCATCTGCCGTTTGTCCGCGTACGTCAGCGGGGACAGAAACTTGACCACGGCAGGCGGCATCGGCACCATCTGAAGGCCGATCACAGCCAGAAAGGCCACGAGGACCCAGTTGACCGGGGTTTTCACCCATTCCACCCGGCCGCCTTTCCTCAGCATCTGATCCAGCAGATACAGGGCCAGCAAAAAAAACACCCCGATTTCAATGACCGTATATGCCCACACATGCATCGCCCCGAAGGCGAGGGGGGCGAAAATGAGAAGGGCGAGGGTAGCGGTATAAACAAGATTGGTGATAACGCTCTGTTTTTGGGAATTCATCATATTCAGTAAGCAGTAGGCAGTAGGCAGTAAGCAGCTTATTAAACGCTAATTTCGGGAATTATTATATTCTCGTGGTTTACAAAATTTTTCGGATTTATCGATCATGCCGTAAAGCATTCGGTTTACTTCATCATAGCCTTTTAAAAATTCCTGATAAGATTTTTGATCAAGATAACCAAAATCCATGGAAAAATCCAACCATACCTCAGTCTCCCCAGCTTCGCCGGCACAATCGATCAGCTTGCTGATAAACGCTTTTTCATACCTTCGCTTCTTCCAGGCCTCAGCCAGATTGGCGGCCACACTTCGAGACGATCTTCGAATCTGATCCACCAGAGAATATTTTTCATCCTTTGGAAAAGTCCTGGTAACTTTATGCAGTTGCAGGGCAAGTTCATATGCTTTCTGATAAACTTTTAAGTCTTTATATCCCCTGTACCCTTTTCTCATAGCAGTCTTCCCTCCTCTACATCCAGGTTCCGAGCAACCACCGCCCCCCACTGCCCACTGCCCACTGCCCACTGCTTACTGCCCACTGCTTACTGCCTACTGCCCACTGCTTACTTCATTAAAGGCATGCCGTTCCGCCCACGAAAACTTCCGATCGAAGCGGACGGGGTGCACGAGGACGGGGTCGGTTTCGAAATGGTCGACCAGACGTTTGCGTTTTCGCTGCAGCATGCGGTACCAGGCGGGGGATCTGCCCGGCTGGAGGGTTTTTTTGTACAGGCCGAGGTAGGCCAGGGCCGAGGCTTCGTAATACTCAAAGGACTGCAGGAGCAATTCGGCACGTTGTTTCTGAAGGGAGGTTTCGGTTTTTTCGACGACCGATTCAAGAAGGCGCCGGCTGGTGTCGATATCGTCAAACGTGACCAGTTCCAGGTAGTCCGGACGCCAGAAATGCAGAAACTGCCCGCGGGGGGTAAACCAGTCGCTTTGAAGAATGCGTGTCGTCCAGAAATGTTCCCATAATGCGTAATATTTCGCCAGATCCGAAGCCGCGCGCTTTCCCACGGCCCGCTCATACCATTCGTTCAGCATCCGGTCCACATCCGCATACGGGTTCCAGAACAGTCTGGCGGCCACATACAGTTTGGGCCCCTCGCCCCAGTTGGGGCATGCTTCGGCATACAGGGCACGGACTCCGTGATCGGCGCCGAACCGGTAATATTCGGCCATCTTGTGAAAATAAATGCGCGGCACATGGTACACACTGCCGTAAATATAGTCGTACCACCCGAGCACCTGTGTTTTTTCATGCCATGCCTCGGTTACCCGCCGGCCGGCCGATTCCACGGGCGGATCGATCCACTTCATCCGGTCATAGGTCATGAAGGGAATGATCCGCGGATGCACGGGCGCTTCCCGGGGCGGTTCCAGGATGTTGTCATAGGCCAGGCACCCGAACCATTTGTCCGGGAACCGCGCCGTCACGCCGTCGGCAACCGCGTTGGCCCATTTGAAATACAGGTCCGACCGGTCCGGATATCCGGTAAAATTCCTTTGACCGCCGTCAGCGGCCGCACATGTCTCACATTCACAGAATCCCCCGAAATCATTGATTCCCAGTGACACCGTATCGTTCCGCGAACGATCCGGAAGCATGGCCTCCCCTGAGCGCGTTTCTTTGGACGCTCCTCGGCTTCCCGGTGAACCGGCTGTTTCAAAATATCCGCAGATATTGCTTACCGCTTCGTCCACAATCCCGGGAGCGGTAAAACACGGCTGCCAGCCCTGGCTGCGGCCGGTGTCCGGAATGTGTCTCTTTCCGTTTATCAGCGGGAAAAACTCCGGATGGGTGTCGCCGTACGTTTCCGGCGGAAAAATCCGGTTCAGATTATGTGAAAAACTCACATGGCCTTTGAGCCGAAGATGCCCGGCCCACCTGCGCTGCACCGGATTGCGGAACCCGCTCATTTGTCTCGAAAAAAAAACCGGTCGTTCTCGAAGCTCGGTTCTTGCCGATTCAAGAGACCGGTTTTTGGGAATATCTTCACCAAGCGGCCCGGGAAACAGCCATCGCACTCCGACAAACCGCTCGAGGAATTCATATACGCCGAACTGAACGCCCGCATCCGTCAGAGCGCTGATCGCCACCTCGTTCCGGCCGGTCGTATCGATCACAAACCCGTCGGGCCACAGGTCCTTCATGCCGGCATACGCCGGGTTTTCCGCATCCACCGTGTTAAGGGATATTCGAATGCAACGGCGTCCGGCGTTGGCTTCCATTACCGGAACCGCCGCGCCGGTGCGTTTTTCAATATACGCTGAAAGTTCCGCCGCCGCTGATTTTACCGTATCCGACGTATCCGGCGCCACCCGAATCCACGCATTGGCCGTCCCGTCCGCCACCAGGCTCAGGGGCTGCCGTGATTCCATCTGCCTTAAATAAAAAATGCAAACCAAATTAACGCTGATCAGTACAGCTGCGAAGAACTTAAACTTATGACTCATTATTTCTGTTTCAAAATCTTTGCGGCGTTTCGCCTTTGCGTGTGGTTGTCACCGCACGGCCCGCTGAGCTGAATCGTTTTCCCGAGCCGAAGGCCCCTTTCAGAAAGCCGGTTACAGCACACTGACCTCTCCCTCGATGGCCTGATATTCGGGGATCATCTGTTTGAGCCCGTTTCGTATCCCTTTCGCGTCGTGCTTCTGCGCCCGTTCGTAGAGATTGTACACCCCGTCCATAAGCCATTCCCTGAAATTTTCCTGACTTCCGTGCCCGTTCCACTTTCCGTCCGGCCGCAGCACCATGATTTTATCATGCGTCGTCGGCACGATCCCCTCGCCCTCGGTGATCAGTTCTTCAAACAGCTTTTCTCCCGGCCGAAGCCCCGTGAACACCACTTCGATCTCCCGGTCCGGATCTTTTCCGGACAGCCGGATCAGGTCCCGGGCCATATCGGCGATTCTGACCGGCGTGCCCATCTGCAGGATAAAAATCTCACCGCCCCTGCCCAGGCTTCCGGCCTGCAGAATCAAGCGGCTGGCTTCGGGAATCGTCATGAAATACCGCATCACGTCCGGATGGGTCACCGTTACCGGCCCGCCCCGGGCAATCTGCTCCCGAAACAGCGGAATCACCGATCCCGACGACCCCACCACGTTTCCGAACCGCACCCCCATCATGCGGGTGCCGTTTCCCTGGTACGCGTGCAGCAGCAGCTCACACATGCGCTTGCTGGCGCCCATCACGTTGGTGGGGCGCACCGCCTTGTCCGTGGACACCAGCACGAAATTTTTCACGCCGCTTTCGATGCTCTGCTCCATGATGGTCTGGGTGCCCAGCACGTTATTGACCACGGCCTGCCAGGGGTTTTTCTCCATCATGGGCACATGCTTATAGGCCGCCGCATGAAACACCACGTCCGGCCGATACCGGTCAAACACCCGCTGCATCAACACACCATCCTGGGCATGAGCCAGCACAGTCTCATATTTCAAATAATGAACCTTGTGATGCAGCTCCATCTGGATCGAATACAGACTGGGCTCGGACGCATCCAGCAGCACCATCGTTTCCGGAACGAATTTCACGATCTGGCGGCACAGCTCCGAGCCGATCGACCCCCCGGCCCCGCTCACCAGCACCTTGCGTCCCCGAAGGTACTGCTCGATGGATTCGGTATCCAGCTCTACCGGCGGCCTTCCCAGCAGATCCTGGAAGCTTACGTCCCGCAGTTCCTTGACGCTGACCTTGCCATCGATGAGTTCCCCCATGCCGGGCAATGTCTTGTAACTCACATTATTCTGCTCACAGGCTTTTACAACCGCGCGCATCTGGTTTCCGGTAGCCGACGGAATGGCAATCAACACTTCCTCCACCCCGTAGTATGCCAGATGACGCGGCAGACTGTTCAATCCCCCCAGCACCGGCACTCCATGAATCCGTCTCCCCTGTTTGCCCGGATCATCATCCACGAATCCCACCACCCGGTAAAACAGGTTGGGGTTGTCCTTGATTTCCCTGAGGGCCTTTTCTCCGGCATCACCGGCCCCGATCAGCAGCACCGGCTTTCGCCGCCGCTGGTACAGGCGCTCAGATGTGTCACCGGGATGCCTGCCGTACAGGCCTTTCTGGTACATCGACCGGATCAGCACCCGCAACCCGCCGCAAAACAGAAACGTCAGTCCGCCGTCGATGATAAACACGGACCGGGAATAGCCTTCAAACCGCTGAATCAGCAGGATGACCGCGATGACCGCAAAACTTGAGACAACCGATGCACAAAACAGGCGCCACAGATCATCGAGCCCGGCATAGCGCCACATTCCGCGGTAAAGCCCGAAGCCCCAAAAAACCGCTGCCTTGAGCACCACGATCATCGGCAGCATGCGGGATATATTGGCCATATCCGCACCCGACAAAAAGAAATCGAACCGCATCAGGTAAGCGCCCATATGCGCCAGCACAAACAGTACAACATCCGCTCCGAACACCAGCAAAAGATTCCGATTTTTCAATACTGTATTCATGAATTTTTCTTGTTATCCGTTATCCGGCTTTCGCCCTATGTTTTTCGACCTCAGCCCATCAGCCATCAGCTCCCCCGGTACCGCCGCCCTGCGGGGGCTGAGAAATTTTTCCTGTCCACCAGTTCCACGGGCTTACGCCCGAGGCTAAAAATGTGTCATCCCCTGCGGGGATTATTGAAAAACAGGCCCTCATGCCCCATCCCAAAGCCGAAGGCTTCATTCCGAACCAAAGGTTCCATACGAACAGCTGCTAAAGCCGAATCCCGCTGTTGACATTAATAACGGAAACCATTATTATCAGAACATGATCAAATCTTTTAAGTGCAAAGAAACAGAAAAAATCGCAAACTATGAGTTTTCAAAAAAATTGCCGCAATCCATACAAAGACTTGCATTAAAAAAGTTGATCCTTATCAAACGTTCAAAATCTTTAAATGATTTAATGATACCGCCGTCGAACCGCCTGGAACGACTCATCGGCATTCGAAAAGGGCAGCACAGCATACGCATCAATGATCAATGGAGAATTTGTTTTGTCTGGAATGACGGCGACGCCTTTGATGTTGAGATTGTCGATTACCATAAATAAGAAATCGCAGGAGATATTTTTATGACAAAGAATAAAATCCCCCCCATTCATCCCGGAGAAATCCTGTTGGAGGAATTTCTGGAGCCGTTAGGGATCAGCCAATATCGTCTGGCAAAAAGCATTAATGTGCCCACTGTGCGTATTAACGAAATAATCCTTGGCAAACGCGGAATCTCAGCAGATACCGCCCTGCGGTTAGCAAAATTTTTTGGAATGTCCGTGGAATTCTGGACCGGCATACAGTCAGAGTTTGAAATCGCTGTTGCCAAAAACAAACTCGAGGACCGACTTGATCAGGAGGTAAAGCCTTATATAGCTGCATGATCAGGTTCCCGGACGGCTGTTTTTTTACCATGCAAATCATTTTCGCCCGCTGCTGAAACGCCGATCCGGTTTCTGCGCAAACACATCGACATTACCCTACCCGGAACCGAAGGTTCCATCCAAAGCCGAAGGCGTCATCCAGAAACCGTCAGGTTTACATCCCGGCCGAAGGCCCCATCCCAAAAAGGCCAAAGGCCCAATCTATAAGCTATATTCCCATTCCGTTATCAATTCGTCCATTTCGCCTATCATTCCGAAAAAGCCTTGACTATTTCGGAATGATAACCTAAAAAGTCTATATGGAACGTTATCTGAAAGAGCATATTCTGAACGATTTAACCCAAAAAATCGTTCTGTTAACCGGCCCGAGGCAGTGCGGGAAAACCACATTATCAAAAATGCTGAGTACCGATGCTGATTACCTTAATTTTGACAACCCGGAACACCGGTTGGGACTCATCGAAAGATCGTGGGACCGATCCAAAAGCCTGATCATCTTCGACGAACTTCACAAACTCAAAAACTGGAAATCATGGCTCAAGGGGGTGTATGACACGGAAGGGGTTTCGCCCCGGATTATCGTCACCGGCAGTGCCAAACTGGATACATACCGGAAAGTCGGAGATTCACTTGCCGGACGTTTTTTTCAGTTCCGTCTGCATCCGCTTGATCTGAAAGAAATCAAAAACAATCTAAATCCCGGCAATCTTACGGAAGCCCTGGACCGGCTGATGGAAACCGGCGGATTCCCCGAACCGTACCTGGAAGGAACCACACGTTTTTACAACCGGTGGAAACGATCCCATCTGGACATCATCCTCAGGCAGGACCTGATCGATCTTGAAAATGTTCAGCAGATCACATCTATTGAAACGCTGATCCAGTTACTGCGTAAGCGCGTCGGCAGTCCGGTCTCTTACAGTTCACTGGCCGGCGATCTACAGTGTTCCGACAAAACCGTAAAGAGATGGCTGACACTGCTTGAAAACATGTATATCATCTTCAGCATCAAACCATTTCACAGGAACCTTGCCCGCTCACTGCTGAAAACACCCAAATATTACTTTTATGATACCGGACAGGTTATCGGAGATGCCGGTATAAAGCTGGAAAACCTGACGGCCTGCGCCTTATTGAAAGAAATCCATTATATCGAGGATTGTTATGGAGAAGAGGCCCGCCTTTATTATCTCAAAACAAAAGACGGCAGAGACATCGATTTTTTTGTCACCCGAAATGAAGAACCCCGTTTGATGGTAGAAGTGAAATGGTCCGACACCGTCCCAAGCCGGCACTTTTCACTTTTTGAAAAGCACTTCCCCGGAATAAAAAAAGTGCAGATTGTAAGACACGCCGACCGTGAAAAAACCTTCCCGGACGGAACCGAAATCCGATCGGCCCACAACTGGCTGGCGAATTTCTCTCTGGAATAGAGGAAAAATCCAAACAAAATGGATTTTTTTATTGCTCTTTTTTATCCGCGTTCATCCGCGTAAATCCGCGGCTGATTTTCATCTTTTTACAGTCCCTGCCCCGGCATTCACAAATCGCCAGGCCCATCCAGCCGGCCATGGCTATCATGCTGTTTTTGACCTCAAAAATCGCAATATAGCCCCCAAAAACAAGGGGCATTTTGCACAGATTCCAATTAATTTTAATTTGTTAACCTGGTCCGCCCCCAAACGCTTAAAAAAACTTGATTTTTGATGATGCCATCACTAATATTAACGCATGTATATTCAACGACTCTTAACCGACAAACTGTACAGGCTGGCTGCCGCCTTTCCGGTAGTGGTTGTCAGTGGCGCCCGGCAGGTCGGAAAAAGCACGCTGCTCCAGAATACATTCGGTAAGGAAGCGGAAATTGTCGTGTTTGACCCGGTTATCGATATTGAAAACGCCCGGCAGGATCCCGAGCTTTTTTTAGATAATCATCCAGCGCCACTGATTCTTGATGAAATCCAGTATGCACCGGAGCTGGTTGCTTCCATAAAGCGTCGTATCGACCTGGATCGCAGCCCCGGTCAATATATTCTTACGGGTTCCCAGCAATGGGGTGTCATGAAATCCATGTCGGAAAGTCTTGCCGGCCGTGCCGTCTTTCTGGATCTGAGCAGTTTCTGCCTGCTTGAAATCAGCCGGAAAACGGATGTAAATCTGCCATGGCTTCACCGATGGCTGGATTCACCGGACAAATTCACGGCCATCCGCCAGTCAAGGCTTTCCCGGGAAACAACCCTCTACGAACAGCTCTGGCGCGGGTTTTTACCGGAAGCACAGTTCCTTCCCACGGACGTCATCCCTGATTTTATTTTTGCTTATCGGCGGACTTATATTGAACGCGATGTAAGACTTCTGGCGGAAGTATCCGATTTACAGCTGTTCGGCAGATTCCTTCAACTTGTTTCCGCCCTGACCGCTCAGGAAATAAATTACAGCCAACTGGGCAGAGAGCTGGGCCTGACACCCCAAACGGCCCGAAGATGGCTCGATATCCTGAAATCCACATTTCAGTGGTTTGAAATTCCCGCCTATTCCGGAAATTTAATCAAAAGGGTCAGTAACAAACCCAAAGGATATATTGCAGACACAGGTCTTGCCTGTTCGACCCAGGCGATATCCGCCCCCAACGCCATAGGCGGTCATCCGCTCTGGGGGGCACTCTTTGAAACCGCGGTTGTTGCCGAATTAAAAAAGCAGTCGGGCGTCTTGTCCCCGATGCCCAATTTTTATCACTGGCGGGCTTACAGCGGCGCGGAAGTCGACATCATACTGGAATATAACGGAGTCCTTTATCCGATAGAAGTAAAGGCCAAAACCAATCCGTCCCGCCGCGACACCATGGGCATTTCCGCATTCCGCAAAAAACATCCGCAGGCCACCATTGCCAAAGGGCTGGTAATTGCCCCGTGCGCAGGCATTATCCAGCTGTCCGAATGTGACTATGCCATCCCCTGGGACCTGCTTTAAAAAAAAATTGAACCCCGGGGGCATGCTTCATCCGGAAACCGCTAAAGTTCCATCCAGGCCGAAGGTTCCAAGCTCCGGTATAATTTCGCCAACCATTCCGAAAAAGTCTTGTCCATCTCGGAAAACCTGACGGCCTGCGCCTTATTGAAAGAAATCTATTATATCGAGGATTGTTGTGGAGAAGAGGCCCGCCTTGATTATCTCAAAACAAAAGACGGTAGAGAAATCGATTTTTTTGTCACCCGAAATGAAAAACCCCGTTCGGTGGTAGAAGTGAAATGGTCCGACACCGCCCCCAGCCGGCACTTTTCACTTTTTGAAAAGCACTTCCCTGAAGTTTACGGCTTTTGGGAGGATGGGGGTTGGTCAGATAGTGTTTCAACAATTTGAAGAATTTTTGAAATGGTCTTCTTCTGAAGTTTCTTAAGTTCTTTTCGAGCAGATTGTTTCCATTCAATCTTATATGAGGCCATCGCCTTTTAACTCATCAAGAAACTTTTTATGAGATATTGTTGGTTCATCTCTTCTTTCAGCCACAGCAGCCAAATCTTCAATATCCTCAATCAACTCTTGAAATTTAGCGATCGACAGTATAACTGATTTTTTCTTACCCTTTTCATCCGTTATATATAGAGGGCAAACATTGTTTATATTTATCATTTGAGGGTCTCCTTGATAAGTATGTTAATATATATCACCTCAAAATTTGAATCGCAAACCAAATTTGATGATCTCTTAAACGTGCCTCCGGCCGTCATTTCCGAAAACGCCTGGGGGCACCTTGACTTGTGATTATACATTCATAATCACCAATCAAGGTTTGACCCCGATTCTTTCCCCGGAATTTCAACCCCAAGGGCCGAAGGCCCATCCCAAACCAAGCCCCCCCCCCGGAAACCGCATTACAGGGTGTAAGAGGCCCTTGCAAACTTGCGAAAGGGAAAATTTGGCTTGACCGCCAGGAAAGCGGCATCTATAAT